>JADHED010000048.1_pt1 | contig 160485 bp, 121 predicted proteins | sample 8952041 | NCBI WGS metagenome assembly JADHED01 (sample SAMN16124423, study PRJNA663239) | bioreactor sludge metagenome | isolation source: sludge (control) | place: India:Bengaluru | collected 2018-09-08 | reverse complement strand
CGGAAATGTCAAACTTTTTCAGTCCCCCGGCAGAGCCGGGGGTTTTCCCAGGATAGTAACTATCCCCCGGCAAAGCCGGGGGCTTTCGATCGCTGGCCCCTAAAAGGGGCCTGTTCGCGATCGGAAAAGAAACGGATTCACGGCATAGGCACGAACCTGGCGCCATCTCAAACAATGGGATACCACGCTGCCGCTCGCTCTTTCAGCGTAAGATCCCATTATCTGCTGAAGCGAATTCATCGAATCCCGGAAATGTCAAACTTTTTCAGTCCCCCGGCAGAGCCGGGGGTTTTCCCAGGATAATAAAATAGACGACGAGGTTTGGAATGATCTGTAGTCCGGGTGATCTGGTGCTCATTCCATTTCCCTTTTCGGATCTCCAGGCAACCAAGAAACGACCAGTGCTGGTCCTGACATCGCCAGATCGTCATGGCGATTTCATCAGCCTGGCCGTGACATCCGTGCCACAACCGTCCCCGAACATTCTGATCGACAGCACTCATTTGTCGACAGGAAGCCTTCCAAAGATCAGTTGGGTACGGGTGGACAAAGTCTTTACCCTTTATCACCGGCTGATGATCAAGGAACTCGGTCGACTCAACAACAGGACCATAAGAAAGATCCTCGCTGTCCTCTGTGACCAGATTGGCTACAAGTACGCCGTAAGTGCAGCGTCATGAGAGCGGATGATATTCCGTACTCACCCCCTATCGTTCGCGTAAGCAATTCATCGCCATGCTGGTCAAGGCCGATCAGCCCGAACAGTATCCTGATCACCGTGGCCCAGACGACGGTGGCCATATAACCCCTCCCCGCCCCCACGCCACAAGCCACCGCGCGTGCACTGGCATGATGGTCCGGGGCGTGATAAACCCAGCTACCGCTGGTAAGGGCCAGGCTCGCGCTGGCAAATGCCACGCTGACACACCCCTTGGCCCGTCTCGCCACCCCTTTGTGGCGAGGCGGGCCTGGACAGTTCAGGCAGCAGAGAGTGTCAACGCCTACCGCTCAGTTCAGGCGGAACGCCTCACGCTGGCAGCAGCCTAGCCCGCTCATTTCACGCTGAAGGCCTTCTCCACTGCAGCGAGATCAAGCGCCTTGAGATAGGCCTCCGCGTCCGCCTTGATGATGCCCGTGCCCTCAATCTGGATCAGCAGGTTTCCATCGCCCATCAGACTGATCTCCACCTGCTTGGCGGCCGGGTCTTCCTTGAGGATGCCGCGTCGTCCGGCATGGGTGTAGATCCGGGTGTTGGGCTCGCTCTGTAACAGCATCGGGTTGGAGAACATCATCGTCATCATGGGCATGAAGGGGGAATTGGCGGTGAACCTGATCTCCAGGCTGGCGTCATCCGGCCGATGATATTTCCGCGACAGTTGGGTACCGACGATCATCGTCGCCACGCCGCCGGAGACGACCTCGGGCTCCTCCGCCGTCCAGCCGGCGAGGGCCTCCGGCAGCAGTTTCACCAGGGATGCATTGACGCGTTCCTGGATGGCGGCAATGACGAATTGCAGCCCCTGAATACTGGCCTGGAACTCACCGCGTTCATAGGCGCCGCGGGCGGTGTCGATTTGGTCGGTGATGTCGTCAGCGCGAAGGGCGCTGACCTGACTCAGGGACAGGGCCAGGGTGGTGAGCAGGGGAACCAGGTGCTTCGTGGGCTTCATGAGCTTCATGGGCTTCAGGCTCGTGTGGTAAAGGGAATCGGACATCAATCCATCACCTCATTGGGCTCCAGGGTGTGCCGCCAGCGGTGCTCCTCCTTGTCGAACAGGCGCCGGGACTCCCTGGGCCCCCAACTTCCGGCTTGGTAGGTCGGGATGTACTCCCGCTCCACGGCCCAGACGTCCAGGACCGGCTCCACCACCCGCCAGGCGTGCTCGACCTCGTCATAGCGCAGGAAGAGGGAGCGGTCGCCACGGATGACGTCCAGCAACAGGTCCTCGTAGGCATCGGTCATCTCCGTCTGGCCGCCGCGGAACTGGGCATCGAGACTGATCTGGCGGGTGCGCATCTCCAGGCCCGGCTGCTTGGCGGTGAGTTGGATGCGCAGGCTCTCCTCGGGCTGGATGCCGAGCAGGACCCAGTTGGGGTCCATGCACTCCACCGGCGTGCCGCGAAAGAGTTGCATGGGCGGGTGACGGAAGCGGATGGCGACCATGGAGCGCGCCTCGGCCATGCGCTTGCCGGTGCGCAGATAGAAGGGCACACCGCGCCAGCGCCAGTTGTCGACGTAGAGCTTGAGGGCGGCATAGGTCTCGGTGACGCTACGCGGGGCGACGCGCTCCTCCTGGACGTAGGCGGGCACCGGCTGGCCACCGACGGAGCCAGCGGCGTACTGGGCGCGGAAGGCCTGGGCATGGACGGCGGACTTGGTGATGGGCCGTACCGACTTGAGTACCTTGACCTTTTCGTCGCGCAGGGCCTCCGCCTCCATTGAGACCGGCGGCTCCATGGCCACCAGGGTCAGGAGCTGGAGCAGGTGGCTCTGGATCATGTCGCGCAGGGCGCCAGTGGTGTCGTAGAAGCCGCCCCGGCTGCCGACCCCCAGGGTCTCGGAGTGGGTGATCTGGACGTGGTCGATGTGGTGGCGGTTCCACACCGGCTCCAGCAGCAGGTTGGCGAAACGGAACACCAGTACGTTCTGCACCGTCGCCTTGCCCAGGTAATGATCGATGCGGTAGATCTGCCGCTCCTGGAGGTGGCGGCCAATGCGCCGTTGCAGGTCGGCGGCGCTGGACAGGTCATGGCCGAAGGGCTTTTCAACGACCACCCGCCGCCAGCCGGCGGCTTCGTCGAGGAGGCCCGCCTCGCCCAGCCGGGTGATGACCGGGCCATAGTGCTCGGGACCGACGGACATGTAGAAGGCGACATTGCCCGGCCCCTCCAGCGTCAGTTTGTCGCCCAGCCGGCGGTACAGTTCGGCATCCTCCAGGTCGCCGCGCAGGTACTCGATGCGCCGGGTGAAGCGGTCGAAGAGGGCTGGGTCCAGACCACCGCGGGCCTTGGCGGCGAGGGCCTCGCGCACCTGGCCCCGCCATTCCTCGTCGGTGAAGGGCCGGCGGCCGGAGCAGAGGATGCGCAGGCCCGCCGCCAGGCGCCCGGCCTGGTCGAGGTGGTACAGGGCTGGCAGCAGCTTGGTCAGGGCCAGGTTGCCGGTGGCCCCGAAGATGACGAAGGCGCAGTCCTCACTCATCGAGGGTCCGCTCCTGGCGGTCACCCGCCCAGTCGGTATGGAAGCGCTGGCCGGCGGGGGCATCGAGGCGGCCATAGCCATGGGCGCCAAAATAATCGCGCTGGGCCTGAAGCAGGTTGGCCGGCAGGCGGGCGCGACGGTAGCCGTCAAAGAAGGCCAGGGCGGCGGAGCAGGCCGGCAGGGGGATGCCGTGCTGGATGCCCAGGGCGACCGCCCGGCGCCAGCCAGGCTCGGCCCGGCGGATGGCGGCGGCGAAGAAGTCGTCGAGGAGGAGGTTCTCCAGGTCCGGGTTACGCTCGAAGGCGCGCTTGATGTCCCCCAGGAAGCGACTGCGGATGATGCAGCCGCCACGCCACAGGAGGGCGATGTCGCCGTAGGCCAGGTTCCAGCCAAAGCGCTGGCTGGCGGCGCGCAGCAGCATGAAGCCCTGGGCGTAGGAGACCAGCTTGGCGGCGTAGAGGGCGTCGTGGACGTCCAGGACCCTGGAGTCTTCCGGGGGAGTCGAGGGGGCGCCGGAGACCGCCTCGCCGGTGGATACTGGCCCGGAGACGTTCTCCTGGCCTGGGGTCATGCCCCCTGAGGTCATGACGGCTGCCGGGGTCATTTCGGCCGCTGGGGTCGTTCCCGCCGCCGGGATCGCTCCGGCCGCTGAAGTCGTTCCCGCCGCCGGGATCGCTCCGGCTGGGGCCGCGGTCCCGGTGCGGCTGGCGGGGAAGACCGCCGCCGCTCGCTCGCGCTCCTCCTTGAGGGCGGAGAGGTAGCGGGCGTTGACGGCCTCGCCGATCAGGGTCAGGGGCACGCCCAACTCCAGGGCGTCCACCGCCGTCCACTGGCCGGTGCCCTTCTGACCGGCGCTGTCGCGGATGCGCTCGACCCGGGGGATGCCATCCGCGTCGCGGACGGCGAGGATGGCGGCGGTGATCTCGATCAGGTAGGACGCCAGCACCTCCTGGTTCCAGCGGGCAAAGGTGGCGGCGAGCTGACCGGCGTCCAGACCCAGGCCCTGGCTGAGCAGGTCATAGGCCTCGGCGATGAGCTGCATGTCCCCGTACTCGATGCCGTTGTGGACCATCTTGACGTAATGGCCGGCACCGCCCTCCCCCACCCACTGGCAGCAAGGCTGGCCCTCGACCTGGGCGGCGATGGGCTGGAGGAGGCCACGGATCAGGGGCCAGGCAGTTGGATCGCCGCCGGGCATCAGGGAAGGCCCGTGGCGCGCCCCCTCCTCGCCCCCGGAGACGCCCAGGCCGACGAAGTGCAGGCCGGCGGCCTGGAGCCGGGCATGGCGCCGGGAGCTGTCGGCGTAATGGGAGTTGCCCCCGTCCATGATGACATCGCCAGGCGCCAGGAGCGGCAGGAGCTGATCGATGACCGCGTCCACCCCGGCCCCGGCCTTGACCATCAGCAGCACCACCCGCGGGTGACGCAGGGCCGCGACCAGCGCCGCCAGGGTCGGACAGCCCTGGATATCCCGCCCCGCCGCCTCGCCGACCAGGAAGTCCCGCGTCCGCTCCCAGGTGCGGTTGTAGACCGCGACCGGATTGCCATGATCGCTGAGGTTGAGCACCAGATTGCGGCCCATGACCGCCAGCCCGATGACGCCGATGTGCGCCTTACCCATAAACACCTCCTCAAATGCGATACGGGAATCCCGCCGGCCCGATAGAGTGCGCGGCGACCCGTCGTTCAGCCTCCGGTGCGAACCTGACGCACGCCAGTGTCACATGCTCGGGAATAGCCAGGACCTGGGCGCCAGGGTTAACTGTCAGGCGTTAAGCATATACCAGACGCCCCTTGGTTTTGGGGCAGAGGAGGAGGGACCCATCTTTCAGTCGGCGAGAAACGCTCAGCCGGTGTAATCGCTCAGCCCCTTCGCGCCCCAGGATGGCTTTAGCGGCACAAGGTGCTGATTCTCTAACTCCCTCCCCCCTGGTGGGGGAGGGTTGGGGAGAGGGGGGTCTAAATGGTTACCAGCCGGTCTGATTCTGGACAAAGAGGCGACGGAAGAGCAAGGCGAACCAGGGGGTGAAGGCCTGGGGCCGGCGCCGCAGGAGGCGCTCGACTCGGGCCAGGGGCACCCAGCGCCAGGCACTGATCTCCTCCGGGTTGGGGAGCGGGGCCCCGGGGTAGTGGCCGCGAAAGACGTGCAGGTATTCGTGCTCCGTGAGCCCCGACGCTGGATCACGGGCCTCGTAGGTCAGTTGGGCGAATTCCTCCAGGGTGGTGGCGAAACCGAATTCCTCCGCCAGCCGGCGCTGGGCGGCGTCCCGGCTGGCCTCCCCCGGGCGGGGATGACCACAGCAGGTGTTCGACCAGAGCTGGGCGAAGTGATACTTGCCATCGGCACGCCGCTGGAGCAGTAATCGGTCCTGGTCATCGAAGACGAAGATGGAAAAGGCCCGATGCAACAGACCCTGCTGGTGGACGGCCAACTTACCGCCCGTGCCGCATGGCCGATCCTGGGGATCGACGAGGATGAGTTGCTCTTCCGGGGGATGTTGGTCTTCCGGCGGAGATTGCTCCGACGAGGATGAGTTGCTCTTCCGGGGGATGTTGGTCTTCCGGCGGAGATTGCTCCTCCGCCGAGACGGGTTCCGTGGCGGGCAGGGGACCAAAGGCGGCGATGGCCGCCGCCAGTTCGGGATGATCCAGGGCCTGTCGCTCCAGCGGAATGCCACGGGCGATCGCCTCCCAAGCCTGGCGGATGCTGCAGGCGCCCGCTTCCGGCCCCTGGGGATGGGCGAAGACCCCGCGCCCGGGGACGAAGCCGAAGTCCACGCCCCCGATCAGGCGGTGGACCTCCCCCAGGGTACCGGCCCAGTCGCTCCCGCCGGGCACCGGCAGGCTGGGCTTGATGGGTCCCAGAGGTTCCAGGCAGGCACGCACGTTGTCCAGGACCTCGGCCGCGCTGGTCATCATGCGCGGGCCGAAGCCGGGCATGATGATGGCGTCGAACCCCGCCAGGCGTTGCAGCCGGGTCATCACCCGCGTGTGGATACCGTAGTGGGGCAGCCGGCTCAGGGCGGCGGTCAGGGGAAAATGGGCGATCAGGGGCACCCGGGCATGGCGGCGCAGCATGCGCACGGCGCTCAGGCCCACCGGCAGGGCATTGACGAGCACAGCATTGGCCCCGTGGCTCACCGCCAGGTCGTGGAGATCACAGAGGCGGTCCACCTCGTCGGTGATATTGGCCAGGTAGATTTTGGCCTGTCCCGTCCGGGCCTCCGCTCGCTGGCGCGCCGCGCCCAGGAGGGTCGAACGCTCCGCCAGGGGGCACCAGTCCATGTCCGCCAGCATCTCGTCATCCTTGGCGATATCCAGCCCCCCCAGCCAGCCCTGGTAGCCCGCCTCGGCGAAGGCCTCGGGCGGCAGGCCGAGATTCGGCTTGATGACCCCGAAAAAGAGCGGGCGGTCATGGACGCCCAGCAGGTCACGCAACCCAGCCACCCCGAAGCGGGGCCCCTCGAAACCCGCCAGGTAAGTGGCGGGGAAATGGATGTCCAGCAGCTTAACGAGGGGGATTCCCGGGGAAAAGAAGGTTCCCTCGCCACAGATGGCGCTTAGCAGGTTGGGCAGCCGGGGCCCAAAATTGCCGTGGGGGTGGGCGATCCTTACCCGGCAGGTATGGACGGGACCCGGCGCCGGACAGTCCACCGGATAACTGAACTCGGACTGGGTGGCCTCGACCTGGAGATCGACGACCTTGGCCGCAAAGCGCGGTCGCAGGTCCTCATCGACCCCCTGGCGGCGCCATTGGGCGGTGGATTGCTCGCTGCAGAAATGGGCGGCGGCCTGCCGCGGATCACCGCCGCATTCGAGGTAATAATCGAGTAACAGGTACTCCTCCGGATTCAGGGCGCCCCAATCGGCGAAGAATCCGGCGACATCAGCGGCGTTCAACCTTCAGCCGGCTCCCAGTATCTGGATCTGTACGGTACGGCAGGCCCGGGGGCCGTCGAGTTCGATGAAGAGGATGGCCTGCCAGCCGCCGAGCAGCAATTCACCCGCCACGACGGGGATGCTCTGGGAGGCGGTCATGAACAGGCCCAGCAGGTGCGAGTGGGCATTGTGTCGATCATCGACGGGGCTGACATCATGCCGGTAGCCCGCCTCGCGGGGGGCGATGCGGGTCAGAAAATCGACCATGTCCTCATGCAGCCGGGGTTCGCTCTCGTTGAGGCTGACAAAGGCCGTGGTGTGACTGGAGATGAGGGTGAGGAGACCGTCCCTGATGCCACTCTCCTGGAGCAGCGCCCTGACCTGGGCACTGATGTCGATCACCTGGATCGGGGCGGATGTCCCGATCCGGATTTCCCTGAGCGCGGTCTGCATTCAGGTCGTTCGCTGGCCAAGGCGGCGGTTTGGCCCTGAGGAATCAGGCCCGCCCCGCCGCGCCTGGAACCAGGCTATCGCTACTTGCCCGCGGGCAAGGGCGCCATCTGCTGGGCAGCGGCGGGGGCCGCGGTCGCACCTTCCAGCCAGTTGTACTTGGCGGTGCTCAGCAGGATGAAGTGAATCAGAATAGCCAGGGTGAAGAGGAAAGCGAACAGCGCAATCAAGGTTCTACGCGGATCGAAGATCTGCCAGATGCGGTACATGCTTGGAACTCCTATTGAAGGATGGGAATGGGTTCTGCCGCTGTAATCAGAGCCAGGGGCGCCATGCCCAGACCAAGATATGGGCAACGACCGCGATGGCCGTGAACCCCAGGAAGCTAGACACGAAGATGCTGTGGAACTCTTTTGCCTCTTGTTCCGTCAGCCCAGACAGGCTGGTTTTTTTCTCTTCCGCCATGGGATTACCCTCCGGATTTTAAGTTAGCCAAAGTGGCCGTTACCGCGCCAATCCCGCGCGGCGGGGATGCCGTGAACAGGGTCGCGGCGTCAGACTGCCCGCAATACATCCGGGCCTCGAAACTCCATTTCCTGCGCGGCTGGGGACTGGCCGGTTTTCCAGCGGGGGTTTGATGCTCCCGCCGTCATGTCCGGCCAGCCAGGCCCTGCCGCCCAACTCCTTGACAGGAAATCCCTTTCCTGTGCAACAGCTCACGCCGTTTCCCAAAAGTGCTTGATCATCGGTCAATTCATGCCAGGCCCCGGGGGGGGCATCATCGGCTGCGGCATCGGTGCCAGCCGGGGAGCCGGCGGCGGTGCGATGGCCGAGGTCGACGGGGCTGGCGCCGGTGCCGGTGGCGCGGCCACCACCGGTGCCGGTGGGGGCGCGATGGCCGGCGCGGGCGGGGCCGCGACCGGGGCGGGTGCTGGCGCCGTAACGGGAGCCGGAGCCACCGGAGCCGGCGCTGGCGCCGGAGCCGGCGCAGGGGCCACGACCGGCGCAGGGGCAGGAGCGGCCACCGGCGCGGGGGCTGGGACTGGCGCCGGCATGGGAGCCGCAACCGGGGCCGGGGCGGGAACCACAACCGGGACGGGTGCCGGAGCCGCCATTTGCGCTGGCGCGGGAGCCGCTACCGGCGCGGGTGCGGGAGCCGGTACCGCAACCGGTGCGGGCGCCATCACGGGCGCCGGGGCGGGTTGAACGACCGGAGCCACCGGCGCCACCGGCATCACGGGTGCCGCCACCGGGGCACTGACGGGCGCTGGCGCGACCGCCGGTGCCGGCGCGGCCTTAACCGGAGCCGGGGCCGGAGCGGCCACGGGGGCTGGCGCCGCGGGCGCCGGAGCCGGAGCCACCACGGGAGCCGGGGCAACCACTGGGGCCGCCGCTGGCGCTGGGGCCGGCGCCGCCGCCACGTGGGTCTTGGGCATCAACTCCGGATAATCCTTGAGCATGCTCGCGCCAAACAAGGGCTTGTAGGCACCCTGATGGCAGGTGGCGCAGCCGACCTTCAGCGGATCGCCCAAGGGTCCCTTGCGATTGTCGGGCAGGATATCCTTCAGGGGCAGGATATAGTTGTTGTTCATATCCCGCACATGGCGGATGGCATACCAGGCCGTGGTCCGTTGCTGGGGACTCTGCTCCCAATCGAAGAAGGAGCGGCTGTTGTGGCAGAAGGTGCAGTTTTGCCCCAACGAGTCGGAGAGGTACATCATCAGGCCATAGGTCCATTCGGCCTGCTTGATCGACTTACGTTCCACCGGCCCGCCCGGGGGCAAGGCCGCCGTGGAGATGACGCTGATCGGATGATCCTGCAGCAGGAAGGGCGTCAGGGGATCATAGGGCAGCGAGGTCGAGGCCACCGTCTCCGAATAGGCGTTCTGCCCGGAGGCAACCGTCAGATCGGGGAGCTTGGGACCGGGATCGGTGTACCAGACGTTGGCGGGGATGGGCTGACCCCGGTGGCAGGTGTAGCAGGTGACCCCGGTGGCGGCGACATGGGTCTTCCAGGCCGCGTTGGTCTCCAGGGTCATCTTGAGCATGTTCCTGGCCACTTGCTTCTGGTACTTGTCGTCCAGGGCGCGGTTCTCGGAGGCATGGCAATAGTTGCAGCGCTCCGCCTCCGGCCAGTCCGCCGCGATCCACTTGGACATGGCCAGCATCAGGCGGTTGAACTCCGTGATGCTCAGATCACCCAGGACCTGGACGTTCTGGTACACATCCTTGGCCTTGGCGGGGATGTCCGCGGCCGGGGGCTCGGGTGCCGGGGGAATATTCGCGGCGACCTTGGCGGCGTTGATACGGGGGTTGATCACCGTCTCCATGCCGACGCCCCGGTAGCCCAGTTGCACCACGTCCTGCGGGGGGCGCTCGCAGCCGGCGAGGCCGATCAGGGCGGCGGCACCGGCCACGGCCAGGGGCAAGGACTTGCGAGTGAACATGGCGCTCTTCATTGCGCACCTCCCGGCAGCAAGGATGGATCCGGCAGGGTATTCTCAGGCAGGGGATAGGCCGGGGCGACGCCGTGCTTGACCGCCCAGAGGTACCAGTTGTCGACGACGGTGCCAGTCAGCAGGATGCCGATGCCACCGGTGATGACCGTCAGGACCGCGAACCAGTAGGCCCAGCGATGGATGGATTCCATGGTGGCGTTGAAGCCCATGGTCCAGCGCCAGAAGAGGGCCGCGCGCTCCGAGGCCGTCCCACGATCGACGATCTGGTCGATCTCACGGTCGCCACCAAAGCGGCTCACCGCCAGCACCGTCGCGCCATGCATGGCGAACAGCAGGGTGGAGCCGTAGAGGAAGGCGATGGAGAGCATGTGGAAGGGGTTATAGAACAGGTTGCCGTAACGAATTGAGAAGGCCGCCGTCCAGTCCAGGTGGGGGAAGATGCCGAAGGGCACCGCTTCCGCCCAGCTACCCATCAGGACCGGGCGAATCAGGCCCAGCACCAGATAGAGCCAGATCGCCGCGGCGAAGGCCCAGGCCATGTGGGTGCCGATACCCAGGGCCACGGCCCGCCGGTAGGTGCGGATCCACCAGAGGATGATGGAGGCCGTGAGGAAGAAGCCCGCCATCAGCCACCAGCCACCGTCATGCAGGGGCGGGATGCTCAGGCCATACTGCGGCGGTGGCGGCTCCAGGGCCAGCCAGAAGAGCTGCCGGACGAACTCGATGGGGTCCCAGTTGACGGAGGCCCACATGTTAAGGCCGATGATCTCGAAGGCGATGAAGCCGCAAATCAACGACAGGACCCCAGTAGCCCCCAGATAGATGGGACCGATCTGGGCATCGCCGAGCTTGCCGGCCCAGTAGAGATGGAAGGGCTTGATCTGCCGTTCCCAATGACCCGGTTCCATGGGTACGCCCGGGTAGGAGGGGCCATGTACCTGGATCTGCGTGAAGATGTTTTGATATTCAGCCATGACGATAACCCCGCGTTAGGACCAGACCGGCAGGTTCAGCCACCAGTTCCACCACTCGGGCCAGCCGCGGGTCCAGAAGGGGCCGCTGAGGACGATACAGACGGCGCTCCAGAAGGCGGCGGACAGGGCCAGGAAGAGACCGAGGCGATGGATGCCCAGGGCGCCGATGGAATAGCCGACCTCATCGCGGAAGAAGGTGTTCTCATGCTCGGCGGTCTTCACCGGCTCGCCCTTGCGCGGATTGGTCATCGACAGGATGAGGGAACCGTGCATGGACAGGGCCAGGGTTGTGGTGAAGAAGAAGGTGATGGCGAGCATGTGCGCCGGGTTGTAATGGAAGTGCAGGAACTGGTAGCCGACGTTGGACACCCAGTCGAGGTGGCTCATGATGCCGTAGGGGAAGCCATGGCCCCAGGCACCCAGCAGCAGGGGCCGGAAGACGACCAAGGTCACGTAGGCGAGGATGGCGAAGCTGAAGGCGAAGGGGACGTGGTAGCCCATGCCCAGCTTGCGCGAGATCTCCACCTGCCGCAGCGCCCAGGAGCTGAAGGCGCCGATGGCGCAGATGGTGATGACCTGCCACAGACCGCCTTCCTTGAGGGGCGCCAGGCCTAGCCCGTAGCTGAGGTCCGGCGGGGCGATATTGATCTGCCACAGGTTCCAGGTCGGCCCGATGGCCGCGCCATAGACAATCAACAGCGTGCCGAGAAGGGTGAAGAAGATCGTCGTGACCCCGAAAAAGCCGACATAAAAAGGCCCAATCCAGAAGTCGAAAAGATCTCCCCCGATCAGCGTTCCGCCACGAACGCGGTATTTTCGTTCAAAGCTCAACATAGCCATGGTTCAACCCTCTGATCGGGAGGCGCCGGGCGGGGTGCCTCCGGTTAGCGGCCCCGGGTAGTGGATCAGGCGCGATGGCAGGCGTCTGATTCCCCCACCCTTCGCAACGAAACTACCTGGCCTTAGGGGCCACGTAGTGGGTGACGGGAACCTCGCCCTTGGTGCCGACCCCCTGTAGCCAGTTAAACCGGTCCGTGCTGAGCAAGATCATGTGGATCACCACGGCAAGCACGATCAGAAAAGCGGCCAGGCCCACCAGCACCAGTCGCGGATCGAAAATCATCCAAACTTTGTGGATACCTTTGGTCAGGGCGTCGATCATGTTTCTGCTCCCCTAGATTGTTGAATGAATCAGCGCGGCCCAGCCGTGACCTCAGAACCAGGGACGCCACATCCAGACGAGAATGTGCGCCACCGCGGCGATCGCCGTAAAAGCGAGGAAGCTGGATACGAAAATGCCGTGGAACTCCTTTGCCTCGCCATCCGTCAGCCCCGACAGACTGGTTTTCTCTTCGCTCATGATGTCTCCTCTGGATTACAGACGACCTTGCGGCCGGAATCTTGCGCATCCCGCCCGGTCAGGAGAAGTCCCGCCTGACCCTGCGCGGTCCTGGGACCCCACCCCTTGTCCGGGTGACCGGTCCCGCCGCCGCCATCCGCCGATGGCCAACGGCGAAAAGTTGTCAGTGTCCTGGGCTTCCCGTGCCTCAGGCCGTGAAATCCAGGCTGCCCGCCGACCCGGAGACCCGCGCCGCGCTTACCCGGCGCTCACCGGCGGCGCGCGCGGCGCGCTCGACCGTCTCACGCAGGCGTTGGGCGGCGGAGATGCGGATCAGCAGGGGCTGGGCCTGAACCAGTTGGTCGAGCAGCGCCTTGGCGTCCGCCTCCCAGGGCAGTTCCTCGTGCAGCCGCGACGGCGTGGCATCCACCTTGTCCAACTCGCTGCCCAGGGGCAGGATGTGGAACAGGGCGTCGAACAGGGCGTTGCAGACCTCTTGCACCAGGTAGGTCGCCCCGCTGTAACCCATGAAGGGCGTGCCGGTGTGGCGGCGGATCAGGGTGCCGGGGAAGGAGGCCGGGATGTAGGTGGTCCGGGCCCCGGCCTCGGCCAGGTACATGCGCTCGTTGAAGCTGCCGAAGAGGATCAGCGGCGCCTGCTCGCGCGTGGCGCGGCGCACGGCCTCGTTGTCGGTCTTGGCGCCGGGACGGCGGGCGATGGCGAAGGTGCAGGGCATCCCCAGCTCATCCCCCAGGAAGCGTTGCAGGCCCCGGACATAGGTCTCGGTGGCGACCACGGCGAAGCTGGCGGTGGCGAGGAAGTCCTGGGTGACCGAGCGCCACAGGTCCCAGATGGGCCTCAGGGTGGTGCGTTTTTCCCGCTCGATGAAGGGCTCGGGGTCGAGACCCAGACGCTCGCCCAAGGCGCGCAGGAAACGGGTGGTGCCTTGCATGCCGATGGGGGCCTGCAGCCAGGGTTTGCCGAGTTCCTCACAGAGGGTGCGCCCAAACTCCCGGTAGAGGCAGATATTGACCTGGGCCTCCGCCAGCCGCGGGATCTCTTCCAGCCTTGTCCCCAGGGGGAAGACCAGATTGACCTCGGCCCCGATCCCCTCCACCAGACGGCGGATCTCGGCGACGTCGGACCAGGAATTGAAGCAACCGTAGCTGTGACCGATGAGGTTGACCAGGGGGCGATCAGCCGCCGGGGTGGACTCCGCGTTGTCCGGTGAACTGGTCGCGACCGAGGCTGTGGCAGGTGTCCCTTGGACCTGCCCGGCGACCGTGATCCCTGAACTCACACGGGTACCCGTGCGAGACCCGGTCCGGGTCCCAAACTGATTCCACAGCCAGAAGAGGGCGCGGTCGGCGCTCTGCCACTGGTCCTCGTCGATCGTCCGCGGCAGGAAGCGGTGGATATGGCGCCCTTCGGGTATGACGCCGCCGCCGATCATCTCGGCGATGGAGCCGGTGACCACCACCGCGGGCCGACTCGGGTCCAGGGCGGCGTGGGCGCGGGCCATGGCCGCCTCGGTGCCGGTGCGGCCCAGCTCGACCTCGCTCAGGCCGGTGACGACGATGGGCCGCTCGTGGGGCGGCAGGGCGTCGGTATAATGCAGGACGGCCGTGACCGGCAGGTTCTCGCAGCCCACGGGGCCGTCGATGATCACCTGCAGCCCCTCGATGGCGCTGAAGCAGTAGACGGCACCCCAATAGCCACCGGCCCGGTCGAGGTCACGGATCAGCATGCCACCGCCCTCCCCTCCTGGCGTGGCGCCGGGGTCCGGGCAGCCCGACCGGCAGGCATTTCGACGCGGCCCGCGTTGCCAGGCGATACCTGGGATGAAACCTGGCCAGATGACATCTGATTGGCGGTGATCTGACTGGGGGAAGCCCGGTCTTGGCCTCCGGCTTGGCCTTGGGCGCGGGCCAGATCCGGGTTAATCGTCACGCTTCCCGCCACAGGGGCGAAGAAATCGCGCATGGCGGTGAAGCGCGCGCGGTTGGCCAGGGCGGTATTGACCACCTGGGCCAGGGCGCCGGCGCCGGCGGGACCCATCAGGGGCCGGGCGGAGATCAGGTTGGTGAAATAGAGAGCCGGGATGGTCGCCTCCTTGGCCTTCTGCACCACCGGGGTGGTACCGATGGCCAGGTCGGGCTGAAATTCCGCGACCGCCGCCAGGTCCTGCTCCAGGGTGGCACGGTACTGGACCCGGACACCCCGGGCCTCAAGCCAGTCGCGATCGGCGGCGGACCAGGGGGTCGCGCCGGTGGCGGTGCCCACGTAGCGCAGATCCGCCCCGCTTTCGACCAGAAGCCGGCCAACGATCAGCTCGGAGCCCTCGTAGCCACTGAGGGTGATGCGACCCTTGATGGGATTCTGGGCCAGGGCCCCGGCGATGGCGGGGAGGATGCGATTCTTGGCCGCGTCGGCCTGGTCCTGAGGAAGACCGCAGGCCCGGGCGACCTCATCCAGCCAGGCGGCGGTGCCCTCGCACCCCACGGGGGCCGAGCCGATGACCGGGCGGCCAGCGGCCTGCATCTCGGCGGCGACGGCGCTGTACTGGGGATGGATCAGGGCGGCGGCGGCACAGTCCAGGGCGGCATAGAGCTCGCGCCACTCGCGGGTCGGCACCGTGGGACCGACCGCTAGGCCCAGGGGCTCCAGCAGCATGCCGATGCCGACCGGATCGGCGGGAAACATCTCCCCCACCAGGGTCAGGGTCGGCCGGCTACTCCGCCCGCCGCGGGGGGCCTGGACCGGACCCGTCTCGGCCTCGGCGCGGGCATAGGCGAGCATAGCGCCGGCCAGCAGGTCCTTGGCCTCGGCATGGGTGGGCACGCCAAAACCCGGCACGTCCAGGCCGAGGACGCGCACGCCCTTGACCTGGCGCGGCAGCAGCCGCAAGGGCACACCGGAGGCGGCGGGCACGCAGAGATTGATGACCACCAGGGCGTCGATCTGGTCCGGATCGGCCAGTTCAAAGACCGCCGCCTTGAGATCCTCGAACAACTTGCCGGTGACCAGGGATTCGGAGTCGAAGGGGACATAGCCCACCGAGCGCCGCGCCCCATAGAAGTGGCCGGTGAAGCTGAGGCCATAGACGCAGCAGGCGGAGCCACACAGCACCGTGGCCGTGCGCCGCATGCGCAGACCCACCCGCAGCGCGCCGAAGGCCGGGCACATGGTCTGGGGCTGGTCGTGGGGACCCGGTGCCGGGGCGTCCAGCGCTTGGGTGGTCGGGTTCGGCACGGCGGGGTTCGACGGGCAGGTCGCGGCGGTCATGGCGGCGTCACGCGGCAAGTCACTCAGGACTCGTCGTAGATGACCTCCAGGGACGGCTTGGGCGCGTGGGCCTGGGCACGCATGTCGGCGGGGGTGGCCGGTTCCATGACCACGCCCTGACCGGCGCCCTGGCCGCTGAACAGCCCGAGCAGGGCCTCGCCCCCCAGGGGCTTGGGCTGGAGCGGCGCCGCCAGGGACAGGTTGTTTGCCAGTTCCTCGAACAAGGGGGCCCAGGTGTCACCGGGGCGGGCGACGATCTGATAACTCGCGCTCTTGCGGCGGATCTCGTCGTGGGCGGGGATGGTGGCCAGGACCGGGATGCCGACGCCCTCGGCGAAGAGCCGGGCCTCCCCGGTGCCGTCGTCCTTGTTGATGACCATGCCGGCGACGCCGACGTTGCCCCCCAGGCGGCGGAAGTACTCCACCGCGGAGCAGACGTTGTTGGCCACGTAGAGGGACTGGAGGTCGTTGGCGCCGACCACCACCACCTTCTGGCACAGATCCCGGGCGATGGGCAGGCCAAACCCGCCGCAGACCACGTCACCCAAGAAGTCGAGCAGCACGTAGTCGAAGTCCCAGTCGTGGAAGCCCAGGCGCTCCAGGATCTCGAAGCCGTGGATGATGCCCCGCCCGCCGCAACCGCGGCCGACCTCGGGCCCGCCCAGTTCCATGGCGAAGACGCCGTCGCGCTTGAAGCAGACGTCGCCGATCTCGACCTGCTCGCCGGCGGCCTTCTTGCGCGCCGAGGTCTCGATGATGGTCGGACAGGCCCGCCCGCCGAACAGCAGGGTGGTGGTGTCGCTCTTGGGGTCGCAGCCCAGCAGCAGGACCTTGCGCCCCTGCTGGGCGAGCATGTAGGAGAGATTGGCCAGGGTGAAGCTCTTGCCGATGCCACCCTTGCCATAGATGGCGATGATCTGGGTCTGCCCAGGCACAGTGGCCCCAACCGGGGCGGTCGGGTCCGGCTGGGGGCTGGACCAGCCCGACGCCAGTCCCGCGTCGTGGGCCATGGCCGGGGCTGGCTTGAGGGGGCTGTGGTGCAGGCCGGTCTTGGTCATGCCAGGCCCCGCCAGTCGAGGACCATCTTGAGGCAATCCGGGTCGGTGAAGGCGGTGCGATAGGCCGCCTCAGCCTCGCCCGCCGGACGGCGATGGGTGATGAGCCCGTCCAGGGACAGGCGGCCCGCGGCGATCAGGGTGGTGACGGCCTGCATGTCGGGTTCCTTCCACTCCGCGGCGACCCGCAGGCGGGCCTCACGCATGAAGGCGGGGGGGAAGCTGAAGGACAGGGGGTCGTGATAGAAGCCGGCCAGGACGATCTCGCCGCCCGGGGCCAGCCGGGCGATAAGCCGGTCGAGGATCTGACTGTCGCCGCTCACGTCGCAGATGACCGGGTAATCGCGGCGCTCGTCCGCCGCCGGGTCCCGGACCTCATAGCCCTGGGCGCCGCTGGCGCGCTGGGGGTTTTGCTCCCAGACCACCGGCGACCCCCCGAGGGCCACGGCGATACGGGCGAGGAGCCGGCCCAGCACCCCGTGACCGACGATGAGCTCGGGCAGGTGATGACCGGCAGCGGCCAGGGCATGGTAGGCGGTGCCGGCCAGGGCCAGCAGCACGGCCTGGTCCTCCAGGCCCTCGGCGAGGGTGACGGTCCGCGCGCCGGGGACCACCAGATGGGCGGCGGCGCCGCCAAAGAGGCCACGGACCGGACCGAAGCAGCGCGCGCCGGGGACGAAGACCCGCTCGCCGACCGCGCGGCCCGACCTGTCCCCGGCCAGGGCGACGCGCCCCACGGACTCATAGCCCGGGACCAGGGGGTAACCCATGCCCGGAAAGGGCGGCATCTGGCCGGACCAGAGCAGACGCTCGGTGCCGGTACTGATCCCGCTCCATTCGATATCGACCAGCACATCCTCCGCGCCCGGAGGCGTGAGATCCAGCCGCTGCAACCTGAGCTGTTGGGGCTGATCGAGGACGACGGCTAGCGTGTCTAGGTTCACCAAGGGTCTCGCGGGAGGGAACGGGGGCCTGTCATCCTGATCCAAGACGACGATGTCAGTGTAACTTTACTGCCAAGAGTGTCAAGCGCTATTTACAGTCTCAGGCCACCTCGGCGGTGATCAGCCCCGTCAGCAGGGGTCGGCGCGTGCGCCGCTGACGCACCCGCACGAAGCCCGCCTCCCCCAGCATGACCGCCAATTCCATCGCGGTGCGGGGGCGCCCGCTGCCCATCGCCAGGAGATAGAAGCCGAAATAGGCCTCCCCCATGGGCTCGGCCCCGGGGGTGCCGGCCAGGGGTTCCGCCAGCAGCAGGGTCCCCCCGGGCGGGAGGGCGGCATGGGCCGCGGCCAGCAGGCGCCGGACCGCCTCATCGTCGTGATCGTGGACCACGCGCACCAGGGAGATGACGTCCGCCCCGCGGGGCAAGGCATCGGTCAGCATATTGCCGCCGAAGGCCTGGGCCCGGGCCGCCAGGCCCTCCGTTGCGAAGCGCGCCTGAGCGCGGGCCGCCACCGCCGGCAGGTCGAAGAGTTGCAGGCGCAGATGGGGCCAGCGGGCCGCCACGCTGGTGAGGAAGCGCCCCTCGCCGCCGCCGACGTCGAGGAGGCAATGCCGACCCTGGAGGGAACAGGCATCGAGGATGTCGCCGGCGACCAGGGACTGGGAGGCGGACATGAGGCGCGAGTAGTCGGCCACCGCCCCCGCCTCCAGACCGGCGGGCTCGGCGGTGGCGGCATAGGACCAATAGGACCCCAGCCGGGTCGGCCCGCCCTCCCCGCGCAACAGGGCGACGGGGTCCGCCAGGTCGGCGTAGAGCATGGCGTGATGCTCGACCATGGCGGCGATCCCCGGGTTGCCCAGCAGGGCCGCCCCCTGGGCCCCCAGGCCATAGCCACCGTCCGGCCAGGGCTCGACCAGGCCCAGGGTGCCGGCGGCCTTGAGCAACCGCAGGGTCCCCACCTCGTCGAGCCCCAGGTGCCGGGCCAATTCCTCCCGGCTTCGGGGTCCCGCCGCGAGGAATGGCAGCAGGTCCAGTTGCACGCAGGCGAAGAGGATCTGGGAGTAAACGAACCCGGCGGTGACGTCGAAAAGGGCGCGGGCGCGGCGCCGCGCCAGGGGGCGGGTGAGGGGAAAGTCCACCGCCCAACGCTGGAAGCGGGGATTGGCCAACAACTGGTTGCGCAGGGCCAGCCAACGCGACCGCAGATTAGTCGGGATACTCATCAGGGTTGGTTTTTCCGGTCTCGCCCGAGCGGTTCATCTCAAGCCGCGCGGCTGGCCAGTTCCTTGGGCAGGATGCGCGCCGACTCACCGGCGATCAGGGCCTTGAGGGCCTCCGCGCCGGGGCAGGCCGGTACCTGGGCCACCGCCGCGGCCACCAGGTCCCGCAGCCGCTTGGCGGCACCCTCCACCCCCAGTTCCTCCACGGCGCTGGGGCGGCCGAGTTGGGCGTCTCGCTTGACCGGCTTGCCAAGTTCCGCCACGTCGCAGAGGGCATCCCGCAGGTCGTCGGCCACTTGGTAGGCCTCCCCCAGGCACTCCCCCACCCCCCGCCAGGGGGCGGGGTCGGCGCCGGCGGCCTGGGCCCCGGCGACGCAGGCGGCCACGAACAGGGAGCCGGTCTTGGCATGGTGGTAGGCGGAGAGCGACACCCGAGGCTCGCACTCCCAGGCCTGGCCGGCGGCAATCCCCAGGGGCATGCCGACGGACTCGCCGATGGTCAGCAACAGGGGTGCCAGGCGTTCGGGACGCGCCGTCGCCCCCCGCGCCAGGGTCTGGAAGGCAAGCACGATCATGGCATCCCCCACCAGGACCGCCAGGCGCTCACCATAGGCCCTGTGGACCGAGGGCTTGCCCCGCCGCAGGGGGGCGTCGTCGAAACAGGGCAGGTCGTCATGGACCAGCGAGGCGCAGTGCAGCAGTTCGATGGCGGCGGCGGCGGCATCAGCCAGGGCGGGGGCATCGTCGCCACAGGCCCCGGCCACCGCCAGGCACAGCCGGGGCCGGACCCGCGCCCCACCCGGAAACACGGCGAAGTCCAGGGCCTCCGCCAACCGGGGGGGACAGCCCGCCGTCGTCGCCAGGGTGACCGCCGTCCTCAAGGCCTGATCGATACGGGAACTGACACTCATGGCCTCACTCCGGGGGCTGATCGGGTGGACGTAAACCAAGGATTACATATAACCGTGTTAAGATAGGCTGACACCCCTAGGCCGTCAAATGCAATCGCAGTGGTGAAACCCGAGAGGCGCGCCATGTCCCCTGCCCCCGTGATCGTCGTTGGCGCCGGCATGGCCGGCCTGGTGACCGCCCTGCTCCTCGCCCACCGGGGAGTCGAGGTGGTGGTCTGCGAACGTGGCGACCAGCCGGGGGGCAAACTGCGCGAGGTGCCGGTGGCCGGCCAGCGCATCGACGCCGGGCCGACGGTCTTCACCATGCGCTGGGTTTTCGACGAGCTGTTGGCTGAGGTCGGGACCCATCTGGAGGCCGAGCTGGGCATCCGCCCCCTGGAGATCCTGGCCCGTCACGCCTGGGACCAGGGCGGTCGTCTGGATCTCTTCGCCGATCTGGAGCGTGCCGTCGCCGCCATCGGCGACTTTGCCGGCGCCGCCGCGGCCCGGGGCTACCGCGACTTCTGCCGCGAGGCCCGTGGCGTCTATCAGACCCTGGAGCAGCCCTTCATCCGCGCCCCGCGCCCGACGCCAGTGAGCCTGGTGGGGCGGGTCGGGCCCTTCGGACTCAAGGGCCTGCTCAAGATCCGCCCCTTCGAGACCCTGTGGCAGGCCCTGGGCGAGCACTTTCCGGATCCCCGCCTGCGGCAACTCTTTGGCCGCTATGCCACCTATTGCGGGTCCTCGCCCTTCCTCGCCCCGGCCACCCTCATGCTCATCGCCCATGTGGAGCAGGTGGGGGTCTGGACGGTCGACGGCGGCATGCACCAGATCGCCGCCGCCCTGACGCGACTGGCCATGGCGCGGGGCGCCCGCTTCCGCTTCGGCACCGAGGTCGCGGAGATCCTCTCCGACCGCCGGCGGGTCAGCGGGGTCCGCCTGGCCACCGGCGAAGCCCTCGCCGCCCGAGCCGTGGTGATGAATGGCGACGTCGCCGCCCTGCGCGCTGGCCTGCTGGGGGCGGCGGCAAGCGGCCTGAGCCCGCCCCCCGCCGAGAGCCAGCGCTCCCTGTCGGCCATGACCTGGAACCTGGTCGCGCCAACCGAAGGCTTTCCCCTGGTGCGGCATAGCGTCTTCTTTTCCCGGGACTATCCGGCCGAGTTCGACGCCATCTTCCGCCAGGGTCGGCTCCCCGCCGCGCCCACCGTCTATGTCTGCGCCCAGGATCGCGATGGCCACCTGGCGCCCGACACCGGGACGGCCCCGGAACTGGCCGGACCGGAGCGTCTCCTCTGTCTGGTCAACGCCCCGGCGATCGGCGACACTCATGCCTTCTCCCCCGCCGAGATCGAGTCATGCGAAGCCAGCGCCTTCTCCCTCCTGGAACGTTGCGGCCTGCGGGTGCAGCGGAGCCCCGCGAACACGCGGGTCACCACGCCGACGGACTTCAACCGCCTCTTTCCGGCCACGGGGGGCGCCCTCTATGGCCAGGCCTCCCACGGCTGGAAGGCCTCCTTCAACCGGCCTGGCACGCGCACCAAACTGCCGGGCCTCTACCTGGCGGGGGGGAGCGTCCACCCGGGGGCGGGGGTACCGATGGCGGCCCTCTCCGGCCGTCTCGCCGCCGCATGCGTGCTCTCGGACCTCACTTCGACCAGCCGGTAACCCCTGGCGGCTACGTCTGGTGGTACCTCGACGCCCTGAGCGACGACGGCCACCATGGCCTGACCATCATCGCCATGCTCGGCAGCGTCTTTTCGCCCTACTACGCCTGGGCCCGGCGGCGCCAGGGCGCGCAGGCGGTCGATCCCCTGAATCACTGCGGCCTCAACGTCGCCCTTTACGGCCGGGGGGGCAAACGCTGGAGCCTGACGGAACGGGGCCGCGCCGCCCTGTCCCGGGATGCCAGTCACCTCGCCATCGGCCCCAGCCGCCTGCACTGGGACCAGGATGCCCTAGTCATCGATATCAAGGAACGCGGCATGCCCATCCCGCACCGGCTGCTGGGCCGCGTGCGCCTCTACCCCGAGGCCCTGGCCGATTATCAGGCCTTCCTGGACCCCGCCGCCCGCCACCGCTGGGTCCCCATCGCCCCCCGGGCCCGCGTCCACGTCGAGATGGCCGCGCCGGCCCTGCGCTGGTCAGGTCCGGCCTATTTCGATTCCAATGCCGGCGATGAACCCCTGGAGAACGCCTTCCACGGCTGGGACTGGTCCCGGGCCACTCGCCGCGGGGGCACCACGGTGCTCTACCACGTCATCCCGCGCGTGACCGGGACAGGCATGACCGCCCCAGTCGCCAGGGCTGAGCGCGCGGCGCCCACCCCGGGCCCCCAGGACGGCGCCGCAAGCGGGGCCCGGCTGGCGTTGCATTTCGATGCCAGTGGCGCCGTCAATAACCTGGGGCCACTCTCCCCTCACGACCTGCCCGCCACCCGCATCTGGCGTATCCCCCGCGGCACCCATGGTGACCCGGACCAACCGGCCCGCATCCTGGATACCCTGGAGGACACCCCCTTTTACGCCCGTTCGCTGGTCGCGGCCAGCCTGGAGGGGGACAAGGTGACGGCGGTCCACGAGAGCCTGTCCCTGGACCGTTTTCGCCAGCGCTGGGTGCAGCTACTGCTGCCTTTCCGGATGCCCCGGGTCCGCTCCTGAACCCAGGGGGGTCAGAAGCCATTTGCCATTGAAAGGCAAACTCAAACGAAAGTGGCTTGGCGAGAGGTACAAGAATCCAACTCGCCCTACGCCTTTCCTTGCGGATTACTTGAGAAGCAAGGGAATGAGGTAGAAGCCGATGGCGGTGCCAATGAGCAGGCCGATGACGGCCCCGCCGATGAAGGCATAGGATTTCATGTCGGGTCAATCTCCGTGTGGTTGTCTGGTTGCGCGTGATCTGGGCCGCCTAGGGTACGCCCCAGGCCGGCGGTGACGGGGTTGAGAGCGGCCTTAGCCCAACAGGGCCGCCGCGACCTCGGCCCGGGCGTTCTCCAGGGCCGCGCGCCGCTCCTGGTCCCGCCGCTCCAGGCGCTCGAAGAGGTCCAGGACCCAGACCACCTTGCCCTCGATCCGCCCCAGGCCCGGGCCGGCGAGGGCCGGCTCGCCCAGGGCCGGGCAGCCGGCGGCGGCGATGGCCTCGATCAGGAAGCGCGTCTCGGGCAGGGAAAGGATGGCGCCGCAACCAGCCGGCACCAGGGCCGTGCCCAGGATGCGCGTCAGCAACTGGGCCTTGCGGCCGGCGGGCACCACCGCCCGTTGGGAGACGGAATCACAGCCCAGGCGCTCCAGCTCGTGGCCGATCTCGGCGTAGAGGAAGCGGGCGGCGTTGATGCCGGGGCGGCAGGTCAGGGGCAGGCCGGCAATGCCCTCGTCGGCCTGGGCGTAAAGCTGGTCCGCGGCCTGGAGCAGGCGGCGGACGACCCGGGCCAGGGCCGGGCTGTAGACCGGCCGGGCCAGCCAGGCGTCGGGGTCGATGCCCTCCTCCCGCAGCCAGTCCTCGGGGAGATAGAGGCGGCCGTTGCGGGCGTCCTCGCCCACGTCCCGGGCGATGTTGGTGAGCTGCATGGCCACGCCCAGGTCGCAGGCCCGGGCGGTGACCGCCGGGGAGCGCTCGCCCATCAGCACCGCCATCATGGCGCCGACGGTGCCGGCCACCCGCGCCGAGTAAGCGTAGACCGAACTCAGGTCCGGATAGCGCCGGCCGGCGGCGTCCCAGGCAAAGCCCTCCAACAGGGCGTCCAGCAGGGCGCGGGGCAGGTCGAAGTGGGCCACCACCGCCGCCAGGGCGCGATCGGCGGCAATGGGGTCCGGCTGGCCGGCATAGATACGGTCCAGGCGAACCTGCAGGCGCTCAAGGGCCTCGGCGCTGCAAGCGGCGAGGTCGATCTCGTCATCGGCGACCCGGCAGAAGGCATAGAGGGCCGTCGCCGGTTCGTGCACCCGCCGGGGCAGCAGGAAGGAGGCGGCATAGAAGGAGCGCGAGCCTCCGCACAGCAGGTCCCGGCATTCCGCCAGGTCCGCGGGCGTCGCGAGTTGGGGATCAAGCCAGCTCTGAGGCATGGGGAACCACCTTGTCGAGGACACGGGCTGAGGAGATGACGCCAGGCACCCCGGCGCCGGGGTGGGTGCCAGCGCCGACCAGATAGAGGCGCTCCAGCTCTTCGCTGCGGTTGTGAGGCCGGAACCAGGCGCTCTGGGTCAGGGCCGGCTCCAGGCTGAAGCCGGCGCCCAGGTAGGAATTGAGGCGGTCGCGGAAGTCCTGGGGCGTGGCGACGCGGGAGGTCACCACCTGATTCTCCAGGTCCGGCAGGACGGTGGCGCTCAGGTAGCGGGCGATGGCGGCGCGGTAGGGCTCGGCCTGACGGCGCCAGTCGGTGCCGCTGCCCAGGTGCGGCACCGGCGCCAGGGCGTAGAAGGTGTCGCACCCCGCCGGGGCCAGGCTGGGATCGGTGGCCGTGGGCCGGTGCAGGTAGAGGCTGAAGTCCTCGGCCAGGCGCTTGTGCTTGAAGATGTCCTGGAGCAGGCCCTGGTAGCGCGGCCCGAGCAGGATCGAGTGGTGGGGCACCTCCTCGTAGCGCTTTTTGGTGCCGAAGTACCAGACGAAGAGGCCGGCGGAGTAGCGGGCCCGCTCCAGGCGGCGGTCGGTCCAGCGGCGCCGGTGCTGCGCCGGCACCAGATGGCGATAGGTCCAGGCGGCGTCAGCGTTGGAGACGACCACGTCGGCGGGGATGACCTCGCCGGAGACCAGGCGCGCGCCGGTGGCCCGCCGGCCAGCGACGGTGATCTCCGCCACCTCGGCGTTGCAGCGGATCTGGTTGCCCTGCCCTTCGATGAGCCCCACCAGGCCCTTGACCAGGCTGCCGGTGCCGCCCATGGCCGAATGCACCCCCCAGTTACGCTCCAGAAAGGAGATGAGGGCATAGATGGAGGTGACCGTCAGGGGGTTGCCGCCGATGAGCAGGGGATGAAAGGACAGGACCATGCGCAGGCGCGGGTCCTTAACGTACTTGGAGACCAGGCCGTAGACGGTCCGGTAGCTGCCCAGCCGCACCATGTCCGGGACGATCTTGGCCATGTCCCAGATCGTGTTGAAGGGCACGTCGCCGAGTTGCTCGAAGCCCACCCGATAGATGGCCTCGCTTTCTTGCATGTAGCGGTCGTAGCCGGCGATGTCGCCGGGGGCGAAGCGGGCGATCTCGGCGCGGACCTGTTCCGGGTCACCGCTGTAGTCGAAGGTGTCGCCATCGTCGAAGCGGATGCGGTAGAAGGGCATCATCGGCACGAGGGTGACGTCGTCGGCGAAGCGCTTGCCGCACAGGCCCCAGAGCTCCTCCAGGACGAAGGGGGCGGTGACGATGGTCGGCCCGGCGTCGAAGGTGAAGCCGTCCTGGCGGAAGACATAGGCCCGCCCGCCGGGGGCGTCGAGCTTCTCCAGGACCGTCACCCGATAACCCCGCGCCCCCAGCCGCACCGCCGCCGCCAGGCCACCAAAGCCGCTGCCGATGACCAGGGCGTGGGGGGCCGCCGGGGCGGCGGGCGCGGGTGGTGGCTTGGGGTCCGTGGCTGTCATGTCAACCTTACTTTCCGGGGTGTCAGATTTTCTTGACAGTATATCAGCATGCCTTTGCCAGTCGCCAGACCTGGCGGTGACCAAGTTGGGACGGGGACCTTGTTCGCGACGGATGCTGGGGCTAAGATCATCCACGTTCACGGCCGGTTCGATTAATCTACAGCCCCGGTTTGTCCGGGCGCCACCGTCCCTGCCGGTCGTCTCCGCTCGCCAGTGGATGGCTGATCAGGGGTCCTGACCACCCCGCCCCCACTCACCCCCAGCCACGCCCCAGTAGCACCCATGCCCGAAGACGCCGCCGACCAGAGTCGGATTGAGGAGATCGCGAGCGGTTTCAACCACCTGCTTGACCAGCAGTTCGCCATGCATCTGCGGGTGGCCCGCCGCACCACGGGTCTGGTCCGTTACGGCATGGTCAGCCTGGGGGTGATCGGCATGAGCATGTTTTTGCTGTTGCTGACCCTCTCCTGGTGGATCAAACCGATGATCAACGCCGTCAGCAAGATGAACCAAAACTTCACCACCATAGCCGAGGATATGACGCTCATGAAGTCCGCCGTCCTCGAAATGCAGGCCCATGTCGCCGAGATGCCGGTCATGGCCGCGGAGATGGACCTGATGCGCGGCAATATCCGCGACATCACCACCAGCATGGATCTGGTGTCACGGCGCATGAGTAATCTTGACACCAACATGGCCAGCATCACCCAGGGCGTGACGCGCATGGCTGGCAGCTTCGGGGTCATGAATCAGACGGTGGGGGTAATGGGCAGTGACGTGAACACCCTCTCGGGGCCGATGCGCATCTTCAACTGGATGGCCCCCGTCAAATGACCTCCGCCGCGCTTCCCGCGGGACCTCTGACCCCCGCCCTTCGGGCCGTCGTGGCGCTGGCTGACCGGGCCGCACCATGAGCGATGCCCGCACCCTGACCGATGTCCTGCACCGTGCCGTCAGCACCGCCGACGCGCGGATGACGGAAGAGAACCAGATCGGCCAACGCATCGCCGCCCGTACCCAAGGGATCATCCGTGGGGTGGTGCTGTTACTGGTGATCGCCGCGGCCATCAACCTGTACCTGATTCAGGATCTGGCCCAGGGCATGCGCTCCATGACCGCCAACATGGAGTCCATGTATGACCATTTTTCCAGCGTCAGCGGGGATATGCACCACATCACCGCCGCCGTGACGGCGATGAACGCCCAGGTCCGCAGCCTGCCGGGCATGCGAGAGGACATGGTGCTCATCAGCCAGGACATGACCCTGATCAATCAGGACATCCAGACCATCGACGGCGATCTGGCCGCCATGGATCAGCATGTCGCCACCATTACCAACGGCGTCGGCGAGATGGCCTGGCGCTTCGACCAGTTGATCCACACCACCCGGGGCATGGGTTACAACGTCAACCAGATGTCACAGCCGGTCAGGACCCTGGACCCCTTCGGCATCATGGGACGCTGAGCCCTCTTCAGCATGGATACCCTGGCCCTGGGGTCCACGCCCACCGCGGCTGAATGGACCCAGATGATCGAGGGTCTGCTCGAGGGCGGCCAATGTTTCATTGCCTACGACCGGGCCACCCAGGCGCGCCGCGACTTCCCCGACAACCGGCATCTGCATCTGTTGAGCATTCTGGCCCTGATGCGCAGTGGTGGCCTGATCGAAGCCCGCCAGCAGTTGGCGACCCTGCCCGAGGTCCTGGGGAGTGGCGAGCGCCACGCCGCCCGCATCCTCGCCCTGCTCCGTGAGCACCTGCCTGGAACCCTGGCGCCTGAGACGACGGCCGGCGAGGTCGCTGAACCCGCCCTGGATTGGGTCGAGGAACTGGCCCGGCAGTTCCGGCTGCTGGGCCAGTACAGCCCCGGCAGCACCCCCTGCGACCCGGAGACCCTGGAACTACGGGCGCGCATCCACACCGAGCTCTGGCGTCAGCAGGGCAATCCCCATGACCTGCTTCAGGGCCGGGACAGCTACCTGCGTGCCTTTCATGCCAATCGGCGTTCTTCCAGCGGCATTCATGCCGCGCGCCTCACCTGGTTATTGGGTGAGCCGGAACGGGCCAGGGCGATCGCCGCCGAGGTCCAGGCCACCACCTGGATGCCCGCCATTGATCAGCGAGACACCCTCCGCCGTGACGCGGTGCAGGATCTCAAGAAGCGGTTTTTCGCCTGCGTCGATGGCGGCGAATGCGCCTTGCTCACGGGTGACCCGTCCCTGGCCGAGTCCCGTTACCGCCGGGCCCTGGCGGATGACCGGCGACACTACGCCTGGGTGCTGGAGGCGCGGCAGCGGTTGTTGACCCTCCAAGAGGGGGGCTTCCCGGTCCCGCCGCTGCTGCTGGAGCTGCTACCGCCCCCCGTGATCCTCATCGGCGGCGGCCACCCCCTCGACCTACCGGGGGCCACCCAGGCCGTCTTCCCCCCCGACTGCGAGGAGGCGGTGCGCCTCGCCCTCCAGTCTCACCTCGACAATCTGGGGCCGCAGATCGGCTACAGCTCCGCGAGCGCGGGCACTGAGCTGCTGTTCGTCGAGGCCCTGCTGGAGCGGGACGCCGAGGTCCATCTGGTGCTGCCCTTCGCCACCGAGGACTTCATCCGCGAGCGCGTCGCCCCCGCCGGCCCTCGCTGGGAGCGGCGCTTCCGCCAGGCCCTCAAGCTGGTCGCCAGCGTCACCCACGCCACCGAGGAACCCTATCTCGGCCACGACTGGCTGTTCCGCTTCAACAACCAGATCATCGACGGCCTGGCCCGCCTGCGGGCCGACCTCCTGGGCACGGCGCCCCATCTGCTCCTGGTCTGGGATTACGCCGCCGGCCTGGGGGCGGGTACCGCGGCGGATTTCATGGACCACTGGCCGGACCTGGCTCGTCTGCGCCTCATCGACCTGGACGCCGTGCGTGCCTGCCATCTCGCCCCCTCGCCAGCCCCGGGCTCTCCCCCTCCCGCCGCTGGCGCCCTCCCCCGCCCCCCACAACCGCTGGGCCTGCGCCGGGAACCCCAGCGCGTCCTCAAGACCCTGCTCTTCGCCGATCTGGTCGGTTTCAGCAAGCTGCGCGAGGAGGAACTGCCGGGTTTCTGGGACTACCTGGGGCTCATCCAGCGGCGCCTGACGGGTATCAGCACCCCGCCCGACCTAGTGGAGAGCTGGGGCGACGCCCTCTACGTCGTCATGTCCAGCGCCCGCGCCCTGCTGCGCTACGCCTTCGCCCTCCAGGACGGCTTCAGCCGCCTCGATCCCCGGGCCCAGGGGCTGCCGGAGCACCTCAGTCTGCGCATCGGCCTCCACGCGGGTCCCGTCTACACCGGCCAGCACCCCCTCACCGGCCACCCCATGGTCTACGGCAGCCACGTCTCGCGCACCGCCCGCATCGAACCCATCACCCTGCCGGGCAAGGTCTATGCCTCCCAGCAGTTCGTCGCCCTGCTCACCGCGGAGGAGACGGCCCACGCCGCCGACCAGGCCTCCCGGGGCCGGCCGGCCTCACCCTGGTATGCCTGCGAATACCTGGGCTACCAGAACCTGGCCAAGGGCTACGGCAAGATGCCGGTCTATCACCTCCTGCCCTGATCACCCCCGGGCCTGACGCACGGCCCAACCCCCGCCGGCGCTGATGTTTCGCATTGAATCCCACGCCCGCGGCGGTTAGCATCCGCCCCCCTCTTTTGGAGTCTCTTCATGAAAGCCATCGAACTCTTGCTGGAACGGGTGCTCTTCAACAGCCGCTGGCTGCTGGCCCCCTTCTACCTGGGGCTGGTCTTGGCCATGGCCTTGCTTCTGGTCAAATTCGCCAAGGAATTCTTTCATTTCGTGCCCCTGGTCTTCACCGCCTCCGGGGGGGATGTGATCATTGGCATCCTGTCCCTCATCGACGTGGTGATGATCGCCAATCTGGTGCTGATCATCGTCCTCGCCGGCTATGAGAACTTCGTCTCCCGCATCGAAGCGGACAACCAGGAGGACTGGCCCAAATGGATGGGGCATGTCGGTTTCGCCGAGCTCAAGATGAAGCTCATCGGCTCCATCGTCGCCATCTCCGGTATCGAACTGCTCAAGGCCTTCATGCACGTGGAAAACCTCACCAACGCGCAACTGGGCTGGAAGGTGGGCATCCACATGACCTTTGTCGTCTCCGGCGTGCTCTTCGCCGTCATGGACCGCATCTCCGCCGAGAAGGGTGGCGGCCACGACAGCGAGAGCCACGGGGGGGATAAACACTGACCGGTTGGGCGGCCGCCGCCGCGGCCACTGCAAGGGTGCCCGGCCCGGGATGGGGTTTGATCATGGCGGAGGCAGTGCCCAGGGATCGGGCTGATTCTGGCCGCCTGGATGCTGGATCTGGCGTTTGGCCATTGAGGTGCCCGCCGGAGCGGCGCCTGGGGACAGCACGGGCGAAGCGCCCGGGGCGAGTCCGCTGAAGGTCCGTTCAGTTCAACGGCTACTGGTGGCTACCCCGGCGGCGGATCAGGCTCGACGCCTACCCCCGCCTCGACCGCCAGGCGGCGGATCAGCGTCGCCAGTTCGGCGGGGCGCTCCTCATGGGCGAGATGGCCAAGTTTGGCCAGGGTGATGATCCGTGCCTGGGGCAACACCTGACGGACCCGCTCCGCGTCGCTGGGCGGCACGGTCCAGTCCCGGTCGCCGACGACCAGGAAGAGCGGGGTGCGGAGATGGGACAGGTCCCGTTGCAGGGCGACCAGGTCCCACTGGGCCATCATGGTCAGGGCGGCACCGACGTGACCGGGGTTGGTTACCAGCCGCCGATAGAGTTCGACCCCGGCGGGCTCCAGGGTCGAACCCGTGCTGTGCACCAGTCGTTCCACCACCCCGGGGCTGGTGGCGCGCCAGGCGAAGAAGCGGGGCAGCAGGGGGGTGGCCGCCGCCAGCCGGGCGGCCGGGGCGAAGAAGTGGCCGGGCATGCCGCGCAGGGGCAGCAGGGCGCCATTGAGGCTGATCAGGGCCTGGGGCGTGATGAGCCGGTCCAGGCACATGCGCGTCAGGATGGCGGCGCCGGCGGAGTGACCGACCACCAGGTCCGGCGCCTTGCCGAGCCGGCGCAGGAGCCCCCCCAGGGCCTTGGCCATCCCGGGCAGGGAGAGGTCCCTCGCCGCCGGCGCGGCGGTGAAGCCATGGCCAGGCAGATCCGGGGCCAGGACCTCGAAGTGCTCCGCCAGCAAGGGGGCAAGCCCCCTCCAGGAATGGGTGGCCGCACCCGTGCCATGGACCAGCAGCAACCGGGGCCCCTCGCCCATCACTTGCAGGTGCCAGCGCAGCCCCGCCTCGACAGGAAATCTACTCGCCTCCCGGTTGGGCCAGTCGCGGCCCTCGCGCTCCCAGCGGGGTCCCTCACTCATGGCGAGTTGGCCACCCGCCACGCTGAGGCCCCTGCCCCCCAATTTGAGCCCTGCCAGCTTCGACAAGAGCCCTCCTCCGCGGGCTCGAACCCGGCCAAAGCCACAGCTCCCTTGCAGCCACGATACCGGACCTCGCCCAATCCGCCGCTAACCGGCCACCGCCTGGACGGCGGCGGAGAGGGTGCCGGCGTCGGCGTAGGGCAGCGGTAGATAGCTAGCCCCCATGGCCCCCGCCAGTTCCCGCGCCTTGGGCTGGGGATGGGGGGAGGTATCGACCAACAGGGCGCGCACGCCGGCCAGCCGCACCAGGCGCGCCGCGGCCAGAGCCTCCTCCCCCGCCCGGGCCCTACCCCCCTGACCGTCACGGGCGACGTTAGCGCGACCGTCGGTCAGCACTACCAGGGTCGGGGTGCCGCCGCGGCGCTGGACGCCATCGGCGAGGAGCAGGGACAGGTCGATCCCGGAAGCCAGGGGCGTGCCCCCCCCGCCGGGCAGGCTGGCCAGGGAGCGCTTGGCCCGCACCAGGGAGCGGGTCGGCGGCAACAGGACCTCGGCCCCCTGGCCGCGGAAGGCCACCAGGGCCACCCGGTCACGGCGCACGTAGCAGCTCGCCAGCAGCAGTTCGATGGCGCCCTTGGCCTCCGCCAGGCGGTGCAGGGCGGAGGAGCCGGAGGCGTCCACGGCAAAGATGGTGGTGGTCTCGGCGCGCTGCTTGAAGCGGGTGACGCGGAAGTCGTCCCGGCGCACCTCGACGCGCTTGGGGGTCAGGCCCCGGGCCGCCACCTCGCGGCGGCGGATGACCTGCCAGGGGGCGGCGGCGCGCAGGGTCTCCACCACGTTCATGCGCACCCCGGGGCCCGGATCGCCACGGCGGGCGCCGATGGGCCGGCCGCGCAGGGAGGCGTGCTGCTGGGCGCCGGCCTTGCCCTGGGAGCGGGGGCGGGAGCGGCGCTCGACCCCGGCGCGCAACTGGTCGAGGAGGTCCTTGGGCATGGCCGCCTGGGCCGCCTCCAGGATCATGTCCTCCAGGGGCTGGTCGGGGATGTCCTGCTCGTCCTCGTTCTGGCCCTCATCCGGGTCGGGGGGCGGAGGCTCGGGGGGCGGTTCCTCCTCCGGGGCCGGTTCCCCCGCCGGGAGGCGGGTGGCGCGGGGGGCCAGGACCAGGCGGGCGGCGGCGGCCACGTCCTCCTCGGCCACCTGGTCGCGCCCCGCCAGGGCGGCGGCGAGCCGGGCAACACGGATGGCGAGCAGGGAGCCGCGCAGGGAGGCGATGCCCAGGGCCAGGGCGGCGCCGCACAGGGTCTCGACGAAGTCATCGCCGATCGTCACCACCGGCAGCCGGTCGCGGGCGGCCGCGACCTCCGCCGGACCCCAGGGGATCGTCACCTCGGTGTCATGGATGCCGAAACGCGCCAGGTCGAGATGGAAGGCCAGGCGGTCACGCAGGGGTTCCGGCAGGCGCTCGTCCTCCCCCACCCCCTCGTCCAGGGCGATGACCCCCAGGCGGGAGTCGCTCCGCGCGGCGATGCCATCGCGCTCCAGGACCACCTCGCCGCTGTCGAGAACGGTGGTGAGGTGGGCGGCGGTGGCCCCCTCCAGGCGCTCGGCCATGGCCAGTTCCACCACCCCGCCGTCGGCCTGGGCGAGGAGACCGCGCTCGGCCACCGGCCGGCCGGCGCGCAGGGTAGCGGCCAGGTCCATCCCGCCGAGCAGACGACCCTCGCTGACATGGAGGGGGATCTTGAGCCGCGGACAGCCGGCGGGCAGCAGGCCCCGGGCCAGCTCCAGCCAGCGGTCCCGTACCGGCCCGGCCAGGGCGCGCAGGACCACCCCGCCGGTGCCGGCGGGGTCGACGGCGAACAGGGCGGCGGCCAGGGCGGCATCCTCCCAGGGGGCAATAAGGCTGACGGCGGCATCCGCTCCGGCCCTTCCCGGGCGCGGGTCGGCATGGCACTGGTCAGCCGGCATGCCCGCATGGCCGGGGATCATGGATGGCATCCGCGCCGCCAAGCCTGTCCAGGGCTCATGCCGGGAACAACTCCTCGACGGCGCGCTGGACGCGCACCGTGGAGCCGGACTCGTCGAGGGGATCGCGACGCAGACGGTGGCGCAGGGCCGGGGCGGCGACGCGCTTGAGGTGGGGCACCCCCGCCGTGGTGTCGCCCTCCAGGGCGGCCAGGGCGCGGGCGGCGCGGATCAGGGTCAGCTCGCCCCGCAGGCCGTCGGTGCCCAGGGCCAGGCACAGGCGGGCGGCCTGTTCCAGGGTGTCGTCGGGCACGGCGACCGCCGGCAGGGCCGCCTTGGCGGTCTCGATCTGCTGGCGGATCTTGCCATCCTTGCGCTTCCACTTGGCAACAAAGGCCGGCTGGTCGCGCTCGAACTCATCCCGCAGGCGCACCACCTTGACCCGGGTCGGCAGGTCCTCGGGGGTCCGGACCTCCACCGAGAGGCCGAAGCGGTCGAGGAGCTGGGGCCGCAGTTCGCCCTCCTCCGGATTGCCACTGCCCACCAGGACGAAGCGCGCCGGGTGGCGCAGGCTCAGGCCCTCGCGCTCCACCAGGTTCTCGCCGGAGGCGGCGACGTCGAGCAGGGCGTCGACCAGGTGGTCCTCCAGCAGGTTGACCTCGTCGATGTAGAGGAAGCCGCGATGGGCGCGGGCCAGAAGCCCGGGCTCGAAGGCCTTTTCGCCCTGGGTCAGGGCGCGCTCCAGGTCCAGGGCGCCGATGACCCGGTCCTCGGTGGCGCCCAGGGGCAGGTCGACCACCGGCACCGGCACCAGGTGGCTTTTGGGCTTGATGCCCTTGGCAGCCTTGTCCTGGCAGTCGGCGCACAGGCTGCCGGCGCTGGCCTCCGGATCACAGCCATAGGCGCAACCCACCACGGCGCGCATCTTGGGCAGCAGGGCCGCCAGGCCACGAATGGCGGTGGACTTGCCCGTGCCGCGATCGCCGAAGACCAGCACCCCACCAATGGAGGGGTCGACCGCCGCCACCAGCAGGGATTGCTTCATCTCGTCCTGGCCGACGATGGCGGAGAAGGGGAAGGCGATGGGCATGGGTCAGGGGTCTCGTGGAGTTGGGGCGGTTGGCGATTGAGTGGTGGTCAGGGCAGCGAATGCGCTGCCGGGGCGCTCGGATTGGCCGTCAACGAGTACTGGCCAGGTGAGGCCATGGTCGGACCACTGGTGCCTAGGTCCAAGTTGGCAGCGGGCACGGCCAGGCCGAGGTGGGCCGCCAGCCAGTCAGCGACGGCTTGCTCGAAGGCGCGCGGACATTCCTCCTGGGGCACATGCCCACAGCCGGGGATGACCGCCAGGGCCGCGTCCGGCAGGGCCGCGGCCACCCGCCGGGTGTCCGCCACCGGCACCAGCTTGTCCTGGTCGCCGCTGACCAGGAGGACGGGCTGGGTCAGTTCGGCGAGCCGGGCGCTCACCGTGACCGGGCTGGAGAGGGAGCGGTTGAGCAGTTCGCCCCAGGCCAGGTCCCAGTCCCGCACCTGGGCATGGATGGTCATCTGGGCACGGCGCGCGTCCGTGACGCGCCCGGGGTCAGTGTAGGAGTAGTCGAGCAACACGCCTTCCCCCAGCTTGCGGCCAATCAGCAGGCTGAGGCGGCGCAATTGCGGCAGTTCCGCCACCCAGGCCGGTAGCGTCGGGCGCTGGGCATAGACCCAGGGAGCGACCAGGATCAGCCCCGCCACCCGCTCGGGCCGCGCCAGGGCCGCCTCCAGCGCCAGGGTGCCGCCGGAGGAATTGCCGACCAGGATGGCGCGCTCGACCCCCAGGGCGTCCATGAAGGCGAAGAGTTGTTCGATCGCCGCCTCCTTGGAGTAGGGATTGGGACCGCTCCAGTCCGCCGGGGTCAGCTTGGCGGAGAGGCCATAGGGGATTTGATCGTAGGCCAGGACCCGCCCCCGAGCGGCCAGGAAGTCGCGGACCGGGTCCCAGGTGAAGAGATTGAAGGTGAAGCCGTGGAGCAGAATGAAGGTGGGCTTAGCGTGAACGTCACGACAAAGGCTTTCCTCTTCAGAGGTATGGCGCGCGTGCTCATGGCAGATGGCCGGTACTGCCGAAGGATCGGTAAGTTGATAGTGGAGACGGATGCCCTGGGTACCCGCGAAGGGCACCGTGACAAACCGGCTCGCCGCGGGCGCCACGTCCGCGGCGAGCCCCCGGTCAGCGCTGGAGGTGGTCGGGATCAGGAAGGGACCCAGGAGAACCACCACCAGGGTCAGGGCCAGCAGGACAGTCAGCAGTAAAAAGACGCGTCTCAACATGGGGCGGCATCATAGCTAAACGCCCCAGACAGGGCCAGTTCCCCGGCCGGAAATTGTCAACCTTCGCTGACACCCTCAACTGTCAATTTATGTTACCCTTACCCCCTATTTCCGGGTCATGGGACCCGTGGGGGCATTCACCAGGGCTCGTCCCCGGCTCGCACTGGCCCTAAGATCGCATCAACCAGGGTCAGCTGCCAGCGCTTTCTCCTTTTCGCCCCTTGATAACTTTTACTGTCATGAATTCGATCCTGGGTACGCGGCGGGACTGATCCGCCCCAAGCGGCCGCTGCCGCCCCCCAGTCTGATCATTTCCCCGCGGATGGGTAATGGCACCATGAGTATTGCTTCTGTTCTTCCCCTCCCCAATGCCTGCCTGGCGACCCGGAGCGTCCACCTGCCCGAGGCCCTGTCCGTCTCCCGCCAGGTCCTGACCTCCCGGCGCGCGGGGCCCATCAGCTATTACGCCGATACCCAGGCCAGCGGCCGACCCCTGGTGCTGATTCACAGCATCAATGCCGCCCCCAGCGCCTTCGAGATGAAGCCCCTCTTCGACCACTTCCGCGCCCAGCGGCCGGTCTACGCCCCGGACCTGCCGGGGTTCGGCTTCTCCGATCGCTCCGCTCGGCGGTACTCACCGGAACTCTTCGCCCACGCCATCCAGGATTTCCTGACCGAGGTGGTCCGCGCCCCGGCAGACCTGGTGGCCTTTTCGCTGGGCACGGAATTCGCCGCCCGGGCGGCCCTGGAGTCCCCAGCGGCCGTGACCTCCCTGGTCCTCCTCTCCCCCACCGGCTTCAGCAAACGCTCCCTGCCCACCGGAGAACTGAGCCAGCGGGTGCATCGCGTCCTGAGCACCCCCGGCCTCAGCCAGGGCCTCTTTACCCTGCTGACCTCCCGGCCCAGCATCCGCTACTTCCTGGGCCAGGCCTTCCCGGGTGGGACGCCACCGGAGATGGTCGAGTACGCCTACGCTACCGCCCACCAACCCGGTGCCCGCTTCGCCCCGCTCTACTTCCTCTCCGGCCAGCTCTTCACCCCCAAGGCCGCCGAGGTCCTTTACGCCCGCCTCACCCAGCCAGTGCTGGCCCTCTACGATCGTGACCCCAACGTCACCTTCGACCTCCTGCCGGACCTGGTGGCCAGTCACCCCAACTGGCGCGCCGAGCGCGTCACCCCGAGCCATGGCATCCCCCAATGGGAGCGGACCGCCGACACCGCCGCGGCCATGGCGCGTTTCTGGGAGACCCAGCCCTCCGTCTAAGCGCCGGTGGCCGCCCTCATGGCACCCGATGGTGATCTCACCGCCCGTCCGGGCGGCCCTGGTGGTTTACCGGTCGGGCAGCGCTTACCCCCGCATCTCTCCCGCAGCCGTAATGCGAGACAGCCGATGGGTGTAACTTTCGACCTCCTCGATCAAATCAAGGCCAGGCTCCACCTTTACGGTCGCGAGCTTGCCCGCTTCACGGCCCAGGAGGGCCTCATCTCCCTGGCCCTGACCCTGCCGGAGGTGCCGGCCCGGGCCCCAAGCCTTGGTGGCGCCCAGTTCCAGTTCATCCATCCCCAGCGCCGGGAGATGCAGGTGGGCTACGGCATCGCCGCCGAGTGGCAAGCCAGTGGTGGCGAGCGGCTGGGGACCCTGCGGGAGCGGGCCCAAGAGCTAGCGGCGACCTGGCGACAGACTGATCCGGAGAGCACTGGCTGCGCACCCTTCGCCTTCCTGGGCTTCGCCGCCCGGCCGGAGGAGGTCAGGGGTGAGATATGGGCTGAGGCACGGGGCCAAGTCCGGGCAAGGGACAGGGGGCAGGTGCCGGCGGCGGTAAGTGGAGCTTATTGTGGGGAAGCCCAGGGCGATGCCCCGGCTGAGCTGCCCAACGCCCTGTTGCGGATCCCGGAGATCGCCCTCCGCACCCGCCGGGGCCAGGCCGCCCTGATCCTGAACGCCCGGCTGCCCGCGTCCCCCAACGACCTCCTGGTCCGCTGGGCGGCCCTGCTCGACCGGCTGGTGCCCGCGCTCTATCAACCCGCCCCGCCTCCCCTGCCAACCGCCGCCCTTCAGCGCGGGCCAGAGACCCCCAGTCCCCAGGGCTGGCACCGTCTGCTGCGCAGCGCCCTGGACCGGATCGACAGTCAGGACTTCCAGAAGGTGGTCCTCGCCCGCCGGCTGCGGATTAGCGGCAGCCGGGCCTTCGACATCCCCCGGCTGGTGGCGACCCTGGCCGAGAGTTACCCCTCCTGTCAGATCCTCAGCATGCGCCACGGCGCGCGCACCTTCGTCGCCGCAACCCCCGAACGGCTGCTCAGCCTGCGCGGCAACCGGGTGGAGGTGGATGCCCTGGCGGGGACCTCCTCCCGCGCCGCCGAGGCCGGCCGCGATGGCGCCCTGGCCCAGGCCCTGCGCGGTTCCGCCAAGAACCTGCACGAGCACCGGCTGGTCATCGAGGCCATCCGCGATGCCCTAGGCCCGGTCGCCGCGCGCATCGATATCCCGGCGGAACCGGACATCATGCGCCTGGCCAACGTCCACCATCTCTGGACCCGCATCAGCGCCCGCTTCGACGCCCCCATGGACGTCTTCACCCTGGCGGAGCTGCTCCACCCCACTCCGGCCACCAACGGCGAGCCGCGGCGGGAGGCGAGTGCCTGGCTCAGCCACTGCGACCCCTTCGACCGTGGCTGGTACACCGGGGCCGCCGGCCTCGTCGACCCCGATCTCAGCGGCGAACTCTGGGTGCTGCTGCGGTGCGCCGATATCCACGACCAGACCGCCGATCTCTTCGCCGGCGCCGGCATCGTCGAGGGTTCGGACCCGGCCCTGGAATGGCGCGAGACCGAGCACAAGCTGGACGCCATGCTCTCCGCCTTGCGCTTCGCGTAAGAGGCGATGAAAAGCGAATTTCTTCACCAGTTCCAAGCCCTCACCGCTGTGCGGGCCTTTTGATCCGCTCCGATTCACCCCTCTTGTCCGCCCCCCAACCCGTGCCACCGGCCATCCCCGCCAGCGCTCCCCAAGCCCCGGCCTCCTCCCCGACCAGCAAGGTCCCTGACCCCGACCGTGCCTGCGCCAACCTGCGCTGGGCCCTGGCCCTGCTCGACGGGCTCATCGCCGGGGGTGTCGAGCACCTGGTCCTTTCCCCCGGCTCCCGCTCCACGCCGGTGGTCCTGGCCGGCCAACGGCGCCCGGCCCTGACCCTGACCCCCATCCTCGACGAGCGCAGCGCCGCCTTTTTCGCCCTCGGCCTGGCCCGGGCCAGCGGACGTCCGGTGGCCCTGCTCGCCACCTCCGGCAGCGCCCCGGCCCACTGGTACCCGGCGGTGATGGAGGCCAACGAGGCCGGCCTGCCCCTCATCCTCCTGTCCGCCGACCGGCCGCCGGAACTGCGCGGCTGGGGCGCCAACCAGACCACCGACCAGACCCGGCTCTTCGGCGTCCAGGTACGCGACTTCTTCGACCCCGGGGCGCCGGTGGATGATCCGGGCATCCGCCGCGCCCTCACCGCCCTTGGTTACCGCGCCGCCGCCTTTAGCCAGGGCCGGCAACCTGGACCAGTGCATATCAATCTGCCCTTCCGCGAGCCCCTGGTGCCCCGCGGTGACTGCGGTCCGGACGGCCTGCTCGCCCGGGACGGCAGCGCCGACATCCCTGGTCCTCCCGCCAGCCAGAGAAAGCTGGCTGCGGCGAACCAGGTACACAGCATGCTGGCCAGCCTCCCTCCTGGGCTGGGTGAGCGACTAAGGGGTCGTGGCCTCATCTATTGTGGCCCGGACAACCCGCGACCCGGCTTTCGGGCGGCGGTCCTGCGCTGCGCCGCCGCCCTAGGCGTCCCGGTCCTGGCCGATCCCCTGTCTGAGCTGCGCTTCGGTCAGACAGTGGGAAACGACGGCGGTCAGGCGGCGCAAACCGACTGCGGTCATGCAAGGCAAACCGACTGCGGCAGGGCGGTGCGCACCGACCTTGGTCATGCGGCAAAGACCCACTTTAGTCATGTAGCGTGTCCCGATAGCACCCCTTCGCCGCTGATCTGCCGTTACAAGTCCCTGATCCGCAATCCCGCCGCCGCCCGCGCCCTGCGTCCGGACTGGGTGCTGCGCTTCGGCCGGGCACCTATCTCACGCACCGTGCTGGAATGGCTGCCCGGCATCCCCTTGCTCCTGGTGGACCCCGCCGGGCGTTGGTCCGACCCGGCCCACGACCTGACCCTGCCGGATTCCCTGCATCTGGACCTGGACCCCGTCGCCCTCTGCGCGGCCCTGGCCGCCACTCCCCCCGCCCCGGCGGACCCGGAGTGGCTGGCGCTCTGGACCCGGGCCGAGGCGCGCCTGGCCAGTCTCACCACCGACTATCTGGCCCAGGCCCCCTGGTGCGAGGGCCATCTCATCACCGACCTGATTGACCGTCTCCCCGCGGGGGAGGGCCTGCTGTGCGCCAACTCCCTGCCCATCCGCCAGTTCGAGACCTGGTCCGGCACCCGGTCGACGCCGCTGACGGTCTTCGGCAACCGTGGCATCAGCGGCATCGACGGCCAGCTCTCCACTCTAGCCGGCCTCAACGCCAGCGGCCTACTTTCTACGGGCCTGCTGGGTGACCTGTCCTTTCTTCATGACCTGTCCGGTCTTCTACTCGCCCGCGACCTGCCCCGGCCCTGCATCCTGGTCAACAATGGCGGTGGCCGGATCTTCGACTACCTCCCCCAGCATGGCCTGCCCGGTTTCGAGCGCCTGTGGCGCACCCCCCAGAGCGTAGATCTCGGCGCCCTGTGTTCGGCCTTCGGTCTGCGGCATCACCGCGTCGGCGACGCTACCACCTGGCGCGCCGCCCTGACCGAGGGCCTTGCCGGCAAGCGGGGCCTGATCATCGAGGTCCTGATCGACGCCGACCAGAGCCAAGAGGTCCATCTCCAGTTCCGGCGCCGGGTGGCGGAGGCGGACCTGCTTGGGACCCAGGGCACCCCGGCTTAGTCAAGGCGCTACGCAGGAACCAATTTGTCTGATCTGTTCCAGCACCTTGCGGACCTCCAGAAACGGATCCTTCCCGAGTTGACGTAGCGGATGAGGCGTGGCTCCGCGCACACGCCTATCGAAAGACTTCGGCTGATGGCTGGACGTAACTGATTTTGCCGGATTTCGCCATGTCCGCCGCCACCGCAAAAGGGTTGTCCGCGTTCACGAGAACCACCCCCGCAGTATTTATACGACGTCTAGCCATCATCCGCCCCCGTGAGATAACGCAACCGATACTGTCATGTAGGCCAGCAACGCCACTGGGCAGAATACCCAGGCTCTAGGGGGTGTAGGCCGTTGGCAGCGTGACGCAGACGAAGCCATTACAGGATTGTCCCAAGACGGGCGGTTAACCCGGGTCCATCATTCCCGAGTAAAATCTTCAACCATTCTGCCTGGCGGCGCGGGCTTTCGGCACTATCCCTTATTACTTGGTGGAGTCAATTAGTATGGAACCTAACTTCCACTCAGCGGCCGTGTCCTGGGAGACCCCGCCTGGACCGACCTACGGGGACATTCTTTACCAGCATTGGTCCGGGGTGGCCAAGATCACCATCAACCGGCCCGAGGTGCGCAACGCCTTTCGGCCGGAGACGGTGCGGGAACTGATCGATGCCTTCCACCGCGCTCGTCTGGACCCCGCGGTCGGGGTCATCATTCTCACCGGGGCGGGAGACCTGGCCTTTTGCTCCGGGGGTGACCAGCGCATCCGCGGCGATCAGGGCTACCGGGATGCCGCCGGCGGGGCCGAGCACCTCAACGTCCTGGAACTGCAACGGGACATCCGCACCCTGCCTAAGCCGGTCATCGCCATGGTGGCGGGCTACGCCATTGGTGGTGGGCATGTGCTGCACCTGATCTGCGACCTGAGCATCGCCGCCGACAATGCCCGTTTCGGCCAGACCGGGCCGCGGGTGGGCAGCTTTGACGGCGGGTTCGGCGCCGGTCTGCTGGCGCGCACCGTGGGCCTGAAGAAGGCCAAGGAGATCTGGTTTCTCTGCCGCCAGTACGACGCCCAGGAAGCCCTGGCCATGGGCCTGGTCAACACGGTGGTGCCCCTGGTGGACCTGGAAGCGGTGACCCTGGACTGGTGCCGCCAGATGCTTCAGCTCTCCCCCACCGCCCTGCGCCTGCTCAAGTCGGCCTTCAACGCCGAGACCGACGGCCTAGCGGGCATTCAGGAACTGGCGGGCAACGCCACCGGCCTCTTTTACACCACGGCGGAGGCGCAGGAGGGGCGGGATGCCTTCCTGGAGAAGCGCGCCCCGGACTTTCGCCGCTTTCCCCAGCGGAGCTGATGGAGCTGAGATGGGCGTTGGATCTGATAGGGGGCTCGAAGCGGCGCAGGGTGTAGTTGCTGCTCGTGACGGGATAGCCGATGGAGTACAGATGACCGACCCGGGCCCTGACCCAAGCCGCAGCCCGACTCACGACTTGGCGCGTTGGTTGGCCGCCACCCGCCCCCGCACCCTGCCGCTGACGGTGACGCCAGTGGTGGCGGGCCTGGCCCTGGCGCTGGCCACCACTGGCGGGCTCCACCTGGCGACGGCCCTGGCCACCCTGCTGGCGGCAGTGGCCATCCAGGTCGGGACCAATCTGCACAACGACGTCAACGACTTCGAGCGCGGTAACGACACCGCGGACCGTCTCGGCCCGCCCCGGGCATCGGCCCAGGGCTGGTTCACCCCGGCCCAGGTCCGGCGGGCGGCGCACCTGGCCTTCCTCGCCGCCTTCGTCCTCGGCGCCCTGCTGTGCCTGCGCGGCGGCTGGCCCATCCTGCTGCTGGGGCTGGCCTCCCTGGCGGCGGGTTATGCCTACACTGGCGGCCCGCGGCCCATCGCCTACGGGCCCTTCGGCGAAGTCTATGTCCTGCTGTTCTTCGGCGTGGCGGCGGTGGCGGGGACCCACTATCTCCAGACCCTGACCTTCGCGGCCGCCGCCCTCGCCCTGGGGGCCATCCTCGGCCTGCCGGCGGCGGCGGTCCTGCTGATCAACAACTACCGCGATCTGGAAACGGACCGTCAGGGCGGCCGCCGTACCCTTTGCCACTACCTGGGTCGGGCGCGGGCCCGATGGCTCTATGCCACCCTGATGCTGGCCCCCCCGCCCCTGCTGATGCTCTTGCTGACGCAGCTCGATCCACCCGGTCGGGCCTGGCCCCTGCTGGCCGCCCTGCCCGTGGGCCTTTGGCTGGTGGTCAGGCTCTACCGCGGCGCCCTGGGCGCCGCCCTCAACCCCGTGCTCGGGAACACCGCCCTCTATCAGACGCTTCTGACGCTCCTGCTGATCCTGGGGCTGGCCTGGCTGCGAGCTTGAAGCGGGCATGGACAGCGCAAGTCGCTGATTCTCTTACTCCCTCCCCCCCTGGCTGGGGAGGGGTGGGGAGAGGGGGGCTAAAGGGTTACACTCCCGCCACTTTCGCAATTTGACTGCCCGCCAGATCATGCCCCCACCCCCTTGGACGACGGGCCTCCCAGTTCCTAACCCCGACGTCCGCCTGGAGGCGATCGGCATCCGCCCCTATTCCCTGCCCTTGCGCCAACCCTGGACCAGCGCCCACGGCACCCGTACCGAACGACGCGGCTGGCTCCTCCAGGTCCAGGCGGCGGGCGTGCGCGGCTACGGCGACTGCGCCCCCCTCCCCGAGGCTGGGACCGAGGCCGAAGCAGTCGCCGAGGTCGCGCTGCGTCTCTGGCAGTGCCGGCTCCCGGGCCAAAGCCTGGTCGCCTTGCTCGATCCGTGCCGACAAAGCCCTTATGGTGAAGCGCGCGGCGTGAGCCTTAAGACCCCCTCTCCCCAACCCTCCCCCACCAAGGGGGAGGGAGTAAGAGAACCAGCGGATACCCCACCAGGAGCGCTGACCGATGCCAAGGTCGGTGCCCAATACGTCACCCTTGCCGGCATGCCGCCAGAGATTGGCCTCACCCCCGCGGCGGACTTCGCCCTGGAGTCCGCACTGGCTGATCTGGCCGCCCACCTGGCCGGTGTGCCCTTGCGGCGGTGGCTGGCCCCGGAGGCGAGCGACAGGGTGCCGGTCAACGCTACCCTTGGCACCCTGCGCGACCAGACCCCGGCCCGCCTCGCGGCGGCCTCCCAGTCCGGTTACCGGGTGCTCAAGCTCAAGGTCGGGCTGGACGATCCTGAGACCGAAATCGCCCATCTGCGGAAGCTGGCGTCTCATCTGCCTGCCGGGGCCCGTTTGCGCCTCGACGCCAACGGTGCCTGGGACTATGACCAGGCGGCGCGCCTGATCGACCAACTCAATGACCTCCCCATCGAATCTCTGGAAGAGCCGCTGAAATCCCTGGAAGTGCCACTGAGGGTACCGGACTGGCAGGCCCTGCGGCGCCTTCAGGCCCAGGCCCGCTTTGCACTGGCCCTGGATGAGTCGCTGCACCTCCCTCCCCTTCCGATGGCGAACATAGCCGCGGTGGCCCGGCATCCGGTCGACAGCTTCCTATCCGCCGGCGACCCGCCCGTGCGCCGCCTCGTGCTCAAACCCGCGGCGGTCGGTGGGCTGGGGCGGACCCTGTACCTGGCCCGGAAGGCCGCTCACCTTGGCCTGGAGGTCGTCCTCACCAGCCTGATCGAGAGCGCCGCCGGCCTGTGGCCCAGTCTGCAACTCGCCGCGGCCATTGCCTCCCCCATTCCGCAAGGGCTGGCCACCTCCCACTGGCTGGACCAGGACCTGGGACGGGTTCCCGACCCGGAGCGCGGGCATATCTGGCTGGGGCGGGACAGCGGCAGCGGATTTATCCCCCTGAGATCCGCTGAATCTGACGCCTCAGATTAACCCCGGAGCCTTTTGGTGGCTCGCTGAGGTCCGGCCAGATCAGCACAGATCGAATGAGGGCGGGCCGGTTCAGTGCTAAAAGCAACGCTTGATCTCGGCCGGGTCTTCATCCAGAAAATCAAAAATCACCCCACGAAGGGAACACACCCGATGACCCCACCCCCATTCAGACACACCTTCCCCGTCCGTCTCCACGACATCGACGCCGCGGGTATCCTCTTTTACGGTCACCTGTTTCGCCATGCCCATGATGCCTATGAGGCCTTCATGGCGACGATCGGCTTTCCCCTGCACCGCCTGATCCAGGAGGGTGATTGTCTGCTACCCCTGGTCCATGCCGAGGCTGATTACCGTCACCCCCTGCGCCACGGCGAGGTCATCCAGGTGGATCTTAGCGTCCGGGAAATCGGCGGCAGCGCCTTTACCCTCGACTACCGCTTCACGGATGAGACGGGGCGGGAGAAGGCCAGGGCCAGCACCGTCCATGTCCATCTGGGCCCCGCGGGCACCTCGGCCCCCTTGCCAGAGGCCCTGGTTCAGGCCCTGCGTACCTGTATGCCATCAACAGTGCCAGCGGGCAGATAGGGGCATCAAGCTGTTCGGACCCCCTCTCCCCTACCCTCCCCCACCAGGGGGAGGGAGGAAGAGAACCCGTGGCTTATGCTACCGATACCTGCATTGGCGGCAGGGAGGCATGGCGATAGGGAGATAGAGAGACAGAGAGACAGAGAGACAGGGAGGAGTAAGCGCTTATGGGGCATCAAGCAGGGTGTGTCGCTTCAGACCAGGTGGGGACGGGCCGCCGACATGGCCCCGGCCATGTCCCGTTCGGCGACGCGCAGGATGTCGGCCTCGATCCGCCCCTCGCTGACCAGGCGTCTCATGAACACGAGGATCTCATCCGGGGAGAGACCGGCGCGGTAGGGGCGATCCTGGGCCATGGCCTGAAAGATGTCGGCCACCCGCAGGATGCGGGCCTCCAGGGGCAGGTCCTGACCGTTGAGGTGGAAGGGATAGCCGGAGGCGTCGTGCTCCTCATGGTGGCAGGAGGCCCACTGGGTGATTTCCTCGAAGCCCTTGATTCGTCTTAGGATCTGGAAGGTTTCGTAACTGTGGGCGTTCATGAGCTTACGCTCGCGGTCGTCCAGACGACCCGGTTTGTCGAGCACCTCATCCGGGACGCGCAGCTTGCCGAGGTCATGCAGCAGGCCGGCGATCTCCAGTTTGTCGCACTGCGTCGGGCTCACCCCCAGACCCTCGGCGAAAAAGCGGGCCAGGCGGGAGACGCCGGTGGAATGTTCGGCGGTGAAGGTGCTCTTGGCATCGACGATCTGGGAGAACATGGCGGCCAGTTGCTTAAGTTCCCTGATCGTGGCCGGATAGGGCGCGGCCTGGCTCAGCATCTCCTGCATCACGGCCTGGATGCCCCGGGGTTCGAGTTCCAGCCAGAAGGCCTCGGTGAGCGAGGCGGCGAGGAAGGCCTCCACCAGTTGGGGCAGGAAATAGCGGCCGGCGCGGGCGGCGATCTTGTCGCGGATGCCCGCCGTGTGCATGAGAAGGTCGCCGCTGCCGTAATGGGGCGCGGCCAGGGTGTCGACTCGGTCCGCCAGATAGATGAGGTTGGCTTGTTCCGCCACGGCCGCGGGCAGGTCGGGCATGGCCGCCAGCTCTTCCCAATGGGTGTGGTGGTAACGCACGGGCACCGCCAGCCGGGCCAGGGGCGCGAAGTCGCGCAACAGGCGGTAGCCGATCTCGCAATGCTGCTGGGAGCCCTCCCAGTCGAATTCCAAGAGCAGGTGGTTGTGGGTGGCCGTCGAAGAGACGCCGATGTCATGCAGCATGCCCAGGTCGAACAGGAAGGTCTGCTCCGCGGGCGGCAAGGCTAATTCCAGCCCGCAGGCACGGGCCATGATCCCGACCCGTTTGCCATGGCCCACGTCGTCGATGCCGACCAGGTCCAGGGCGTCGGACAGGGCGTAGACGACCTGCCGCAAATCGACGGCGATCTTGCCATCGGGGTGAGTGGCGGAGGGGTCCGCGGACAGGGGCATCGTCGTCTCCTGGCATGGGCGAAGGTTAGGAGGTGCAGTGTAACGGAAAGTTTTCCCGCCACGGATATCCTCCGCATTCCCCCCTATAGGCAAAAGCGATAGCCTCCGCGAGATTGATAGAAGGGTGAAAAGAAGAATTGCCGGCCTATGGCGCTTCTCGGGCGGCCGCTAACCGGATGGCAGCACCGTCTCGTCACCGAGGACCAGGCCTTGATCAGCGCGGCCCAACCGCGCCGATTCGGCGTTGAACGCGAGGATAGCTTGCCTGGCTGGCGGCGTTTGCCCGTCGCCAGTCACCTCGTGGGCTTGCCGCCCTCAAGCTCGACCTTGCCGGAAGAAGCGCTCAGCGCTAGGATTTTGCTAGCAAACATCTGTTCGACAAACAATCGGCTATATTCGGCCCATGGTCAGCACCGACACCCCATCCACATCCGGATCAGTCAAGAGCGACCAGGACAGCCCCTGGAAGGAGGCCCTGGAGCGCTTCTTTCCGGAATTTCTCGCGCTGCTGTTCCCGGCCATCCATATCGAGATCGACTGGAGCGTGCCGTATCGCTCGCTCGACAGCGAGCTGCAGCAGATCACTGGCGATGCCGACAGCGGTCGGCGCCATGCCGACAAACTGCTCGATGTGCGCACGACAGACGGTCGCGAGACCTGGGTGCTGGTGCATGTCGAGGTCCAGGGTGATGCGCAAGCCGTGTTTCCCCAGCGGATGTTTCAGTACAACTACCGCATCCGCGACCGCTACGGCCGCTCGGTGGTCAGCCTTGCCGTACTCAGCGACAGCAACCGGCGGTTTCGCCCGGTGTGTTACGAAGATAGCCGCTGGGGCTGCCGGATCCTTTTCGAGTTCCCCATGGTCAAACTGCTCGACTACGCAGAGCCGGAGCAGTGGGCGGCGTTGGAGGCGAGCGACAACGTCTTCGCGTTGGTGGTGATGGCACAAATCCGGGCCAAGGTTACCGATGACGCCGAGACGCTCAAGGGCTGGAAGTTCCGGCTGATCCGCCTGATGTACGAGCGCGGCTACGAGCGGGCGCTGATCCTGGAGCTATTTCGACTCATCGACTGGATGATCCGCCTGCCCGCGGGACTGGAAGCGGATTTTCGCCAACAACTCTTTGCCTACGAGGAGCAACAGCGTATGCCTTATGTCACCACGGTCGAGCAAGCGGGGATTGAGAAGGGCCTCAGGCAGGGAGTCAAGCAGGGCGTCAAGCAGGGCGTCAAGCAGGGTGAAGCCATCATCCTGCTGGCCTTGCTTGAGGAGAAATTCGGGCCAGACACCGTCGACGCCTACCGCGAGCGCATCGCGGCCGCCGAGCCTGAGCAGTTATTGCAGTGGTCGAAACTCATCCTGAGCGCCGAGACCCCGGAGACGATCTTTCATTGAATCAACATCAACAGGCCATGAGCCGAGTGCGTGAGCCAATCATGGACGAGGAGGTGCGGCGTCTGGCGTTCCTGCGCGATTGGTCACCGCAGGAAGAGGCAACCTGCTTGGCCCTGGCACCTGGGGCCTGCCTATGCCCCCTCCCGGGCGGCCGTTAACCGGCAGGGCCCGTCAGGCCAGTTGGTCCTTGATGGCCCGCAGGTCGGGCTTGCCGGAGGCCAGGACCGGAAGCGTGGTAAAACGCTGAAAACCCCGGGGACGCTCACGAGCGGACAGTTCCCGCCGGCACCAGGCCTCCAGGTCCCCGGGGGCCAGGTCGCCGGTGTAGGCCGCGACCAGGCGATGCCCCCAGACCGGGTCGGCAAACCCCACCACCACGGCCGCGCTCACCCCCGGAGCGGCCAGAAGCCGCTCCTCCACCCGGGAGGGCAGCACCGCCTCGCCACCGATGACCAGAAGTTGATCGGCGCGACCCACCACCGTCAGGTCCCCCACGGGGGTGAGAAAACCCAGATCGCTGGTCTCGAACCAGCCATCCTGAAGCCCCCCGCCAGGCTGACGGTCGGGATCGGCATAACCCAGCATCACCTGGGGACCACGGATCTGGAGCGGGGCCGGGGCGTCCGGGGTGCCGTGACCCCGCACCTCCACCCCGGGCAGGGGTGGCCCCACCTGTCCGGGGGGGGGCACCACCGTCAGGATCGGTGACAGGGCGATATGGGAGCAGGTCTCCGTCATGCCGTAGGTCAGGCGCAGGGGCCAGCCGGCGTCCAGGGCCTGGCGGGCCAGGGTGCCGCTTAGGGCCTGGCCACCGATCAGGACGGCGCGCAGTTCCAGCGGGGGGGTCGGCATCACCGCCAGGAGTCGGGCGAGCATGGGGGGGACCAGGGACAGATGGGTGACGCCCCGCCGGGCGAGATCCTGCGCCACGGCGGCGGCCTCGAAGGCCGGGTGCGCCACCAGGGTGGCCCCCGCCAGGGCGCAGCGATAGCCGATCATCAGGCCCCCCACGTGGCAGCGGGGTAGGCACCCGAGCCAGGCATCCCCGGGACCCAGGCCCAGCAAGTCGTTGGTCACTTGGGCGGATGCCTGGACGTTGGCCGGGCTCAACATCACCGCCTTTGGCGTCCCGCTGCTTCCGCTGGTCTCGATGATGAGGGCCGGTGCCGTCCGGTCCGCCCGTCCTGGGTTCACGGCCGGTGACTGGCTGGCCAGCAGCCGGCCGCCTTTCCCGGCGGGGGCATCCACGTCCGGCAGCCAGCGCCACTCGACCCCCGCCATGCCTGCCAGGGCCGCGAGTTCGGGCGCGGCGCGCCGAGGGGAGACGGGGAACAGGCCGCCGCCAAGCAGGGCAAGGGCATGCTGCATGAGGAGCAGCTCCAGGACCGGCGCCTCGGGTACCAGCACCACCTGGCCGGGGGCGAGGCCCTGGGCCTGGAGGTGGTTCGCCCGGTACCGGGCCCGGTCCGCCAGTTCGCCGTAACTCCAGCTAACGGAGCCGGTAACGATGGCCCGCTGATCACCCCCGGCGTGGAGCCTGGCCAGCGGCCGGGAAGGGGTGGAGGACAGCGACGGATCCGGAGCGGTTCGTCCCACCGGACCAGTTACCAGACCACCTCGAAGGTGCAGGCCTCGGCCCCCAGGGCCTGGCACTGGGTCTCGGTGACCCGGGAGCGGGGGTGGACCAGTTGTTGGAAGAGCCGCTCGATAGCCGCGGCGTAAAAGTCGCACAGTGGTGTCTGGGCCTGAGCCTGGCCCAAGGCCTGTAATTGGGCCTGGGCCTGCGCTTGGGCCTGAGCTTGAGCCTGGCCCAGGGCCTGGGCCGGCGATTGAGACTGGGCCAAGGCCCCCTGACAAATACAGCAGCCGGCGATGGCCAAGTGGGGGGGGTAGGCCTTGCGCACCCGCAGTTCGCCACTGCCAGCGAAGGTCCAGGCGTGGCGCTGGATGGCGTTGAGCAGGACCTGGCTGGCCAGCCGGGCGGGCAGCCATTTCAGCAGCACCTGGACGCCGCGCGGGATGCGGTGGGCAAGCAGATAGTCCCCGGTGCGCACCCCGGCGCTGCGGGCAATCTCCAGGGCCGCCGGGATGCCAAGCTGATCCCGCAGGACCTGATGAAGACGGGTGACTTCCCGCTCATCGACCATCTTCTCCGGCGGCTGGGCCAGGTAGTGGGCCAGTCCGGCCTGGGCGAAGAGACGCTCGACCCGCTCCTGCGGACCGGCCTCGCGCAGGGCCTCCGCCACCCGGGTGATGGCGTTAGGGCCGATGCGGTGGATGTGGGAGGTTTCTGGCTCGGTCATGGGGGCATCACCAGGGGCGGCAATCCCAGTTCAGGGAGCGCTCCAGCCGGGCACAGAGGGAGCGCAGGAGGAAGCGGCCGGAGGGGGTCACGCGCAGGCCATCAGCGTCCATCTCCAGCATGCCCTGGGCGGCGAAACGCTCCAGGGTCGGCAGGTCTTCATCCAGGGCGTCCAGTGCGCTTCGCGGCAGGGCCAGATTGCACAGGAGCTGTTCGTAGGCGCGGCGGCGCCGGTAGTCCCGGTCGCTGAGCCGATGCCCCCAGGAGATGGGCAGGTGGCCGGCCTTGACCGCCTGGTGCCAGGCATCGAGATCGGACTCGTTCTGCACCAGGAGCCGGTCCACCTCGCCATTGCCGTGGGGGCCGAAGGCCAACTGGCATGCCGAGTCCAGGGCGGTGAAGCCGATGCCATTGCGATGCAGGCGTCCCTCGGCCTGGGCCAGCGCCCATTCGTCCCCGGGGCGGACGAAGCACTCGGCGCCGATCCAGACATAGCCGGCCTGGGTCAGCTCCTTGACCACGCGGAGAAACAGGGTCAGGGTCTCGGCCGCCCCGGGCAGGGCCTGGGGATTGATGGCGGCCTGATGGGGAAAATCGGCGGGGATGTGGCGGTAGCTGAAACAGCGGATACGGTCGGGACCCATGGCGACGACCTGTTGCAACGTCGCCGCCAGGGAGGCCTCGGTCTGTTCGGGGAGGCCATGAATCAGGTCGAAACTGATGTTGTGGAAGCCGGCCGCCCGCGCCATGCCACAGACGTCGCGGATCATGGCCGCCGAATGGACCCGGCCAATCGACCGCTGCACTTCCCAGCTCAGGTCCTGAACGCCCAGGCTGAGACTGCAAAAGCCAAGCTCCCGTAACAGCTCCAGTTGTTGGGGGGAGGTGCGACGGGGGTTGCATTCGATACAGGCCAGGGCCGAATCAGGGACCTGGAAGTGGTCATCGACGATCTCCATCAGCCGGGTCAGGTGTTCATCCCGCAGGTGATTGGGGGTGCCGCCACCCAGGTGGAGGTGATGTACCTTGCGGTCCCGCCCGAGATGGCTGGTTACCAGGCTGAGTTCGTCCTCCAGGCTGTCGAGATAGGCGTCGATGGTGCTGGGGTCATGGGTGACGTTGGTATTACAGGCGCAGAAATTACAGCGCGTGGGACAGAAGGGGACATGAATGTAGAGGGCCAGGGGGCCGGGCCCCCGCTGGCCCAACTCCCGCAGGGCCTGCTCGTAACCCTCGGGCGCCACGCCATTGAGCCTGACTGCCGGGGAGGAAAAGGCGCCGAGGTTGGCCAACTCGCTCAGGTAGGGTTCAAAGGCATGCGGATGGAGGTCATCCAGGACTGTGGAATACATAAAAGAAACTCACCGCCATCAATTTACTATTGCCGTCCTACAGACCCGGACCGGGACCCACCCCGACCTCGGGTTTTGCCTCGCCAGGTTCCATGACCTTGACCGCCCGGAGCGAGGGTACCGCCTCGTTGCCCCGCATGGCCCAGCGCCAGATCACTTCTTCCGAGAAGGGCAACACCAGAAACCAATGCTCCAGGATGCCCAAGGCCAGGAGCGTCGCGACGAGCATCAGGCCAACGCGCTGAAAGTCAAGCATCTCGGGGAGGGAGGCCAGCTCCACCAGCAGGCCCAGGATGACCGTCGCCGCCGTCACCGAGACGGGGAAGAGCAGATTCATTGGGCGCCGCACCATGTAACTGGCGAGAAAGCGCATGGGTTCCGGTAGCCAGTGCTCGTGCAGGTTGCGCACGCCGAGGAACAGATTGAGCTTGGCGCTCCAGCGCATCAGCCAGAGGACGATGAAGCTCCAGACCCCCACCCGGTTCGGGGCATCCCAGGCGCTGACGACCAGGGCCAGGGCGGTGACGAGCACGCCGATCTCCAGGAACAGGCCGGTGCGGACCGCCAGGACGAACCGCGGCCAGCCTGTGCAATCCGCCGGACAGGGCTGACGGTGGGGGCCGACCAGAAAGCCGGTGAAATAGCCCAGTTCCAGCCAGCCCCACAACAGAATGGCGCTGGAAAAGGCGAGATAGGCGGCGGCGGGATCGGTCAACTGACTGGCGTAATGATGGCCGACGAAGGCGACCGCGGCCACCAGGGTCATGCCGATCATGCTCCAGCGGTGGGTGGTCAGGGGCAGGCGATGCAAAAAGAGCAGCACCCCGGTGGTCAACCACCAGACGAAGAGGGTGTAGAGCGCCGGGGCCACATAGTCGCTCATGACATGGGGCCTGGCAGCAAGGGGCACGAAATGGCGTTCGACCCCGACCTCATGGCGTGGCGTTCCCGTTCCCGGAGGCCAGCAGTGGCGCGAAGGCCCCTTCATTGGTGTGACCGAAGGCCTTGAGGTCGATCAGGCGCCCGGTCGCCAGGTCCTCCAGGATCAGGCGCCCATCGGCCAGCCGCGAGAGACGGAAGGGCGTGGAGGCGCCATCCCCCTGGATGCGCCGCTCCCGTGCCAGGGCCCGCAGGACGCCGCGGACGAAGCCACCACTCCCAGGGGGCACCAGGTCGACCACCTCCTCGCCCTGGCGGTCATAGACGAGGACGGCCCCATCGGCCCGGTCGGCGAAGCGCAGTTCCCGGGACTGGACGATGGGGGCCATGGGCTCCGTCACGGGTCCCAGGCCCGCGACCCGGGCCAGCGTGACCGCCAGCAGGCTGAAGCCGATCAGGGCCGCCGCCCCGATCAGGGCCCCCCGGGGAAAAGGCCTGTTGTGCTGGTGGTCGTGCATGCCGGAGGTATCGGTTGCCGTGCTCATGAGGCTGAGGCCGCCGGGGCGGGGGTGGGTGAATTCTCGCCATGGACCGGGGTCGGGACCGACACGGCGGTCGCCGTCTGGGAGTCACCGCTGACCGGCAGGACGTTGGCGGCCCTGAGGGCAGTGGACAGGATGTTCGCCACCCGTTCGGCCTCGGGCACGCCGCGGAGCATGGGCTCCACCTGACTGAAATGCCAGGGTCGCACGAAGGGCCAGAGGACCAGATAGGACACCGGCTGCCGCCCGGTCAGGGACAGGGGAATGTCCCCCGTGCCATCGGGGTAGCGCCGCAACCCCGCCGCGGCGATCTTGCTGAAGGGCAGATTGATGGTCATGGACACGGCCACCCCGAAACGAATGACCACCCGCCGGTTGGTGATGGTGTAGAGGGTCGCCCGGCTGTTGGCCCAGGCCAGCAGCACCAGCAGACCCACCGCCAGGTGGGCGAGGAAGATCAGCCAGCCGGCCAGCAGGCCAACGCTCAGCAGGGATTCCTCGCCGGTCCACAGCTTGTCGGCCAGGTACCAGAGGAAGATGAGGGTGAAGTAGAGGATGATCTTGCGGACGTGAAAGGCGCGCCGCGCCAGGGTGCCCCAGGTCGGCGCGCCTTGCCAGAGAATCCGCTCCCCCGCGGGAGGAATCTCTGGCAGGCCGGGGATGGGTTCTATCTCGTACTCGTTCACTAGGCTTTCATTCCGTCTAACTGTTCACCCCGGGGATTCCCGTCCAGGCGAGTTCCGGTCAGGAATCACCGGTCGCGGACTTTTCGCCCTCCGGATCACATCCAGGGATCGGCGCGGCCCGCCTGGGCGTAGAGGGTGCCACCGGCGTAGTAGGCGCAGATCCGATCCTCTTCGCGCAGGGTCACCTGATTGGGCTGGGCTAGGCGGGGGACGTTGATGAAGTGACGACCGAGGATGGCGTTGACCTTGAGGTTACGCGCCTTGCGGTTGACGCGGACGAAGTTCATCGGCAGCAGCACGGTCTCGGCGACGGGGGCGCGGCGCGCGGGCGTCTGGGCGGGCGTGGCCTCGCCACCCTCCTCCTCGGCGACGGGGGCCGCGGCGACCGGCTCCGGCTCGGCGGCCAGGGGCAGGGCCACCTCCAGGTAGCGGATCTGGGGCTCGGACTGGTCGACCCAGATATCCTTCACCGTGCCACCGACCACGTCGTCGGCGCCCAGCACCGGCAGGCCGCGGGGATCCAGGTCCTGATGGGCGACGGCATAGTCGGTGGCGACGCGCATGGGGATGATCTTGGGGGCGCCCTCGAAGGTCAGATCCGGCACGTCGGGACGATTGGCATAAGAGCCCGGGCCGACGCCGGCGAGCATGGGATCGCCGGTGGGCTGGAGGGGCGCGCCCGGCCAGGGGGCGATGGGCTTAGCGTTGATGGTCTCGCGGGGTTCCGGCCGCGGGGCGTAGCGGGTGCCACCGCCATGGGGCAGGACGAAGGACTTGGGCTCCGGCAGGCCCGGGAAGCCCACCACCTTGACGTGGACGCGGTCCGACTCCAGGGGATAACCCTCGCGCTTGTCCTCGCGGCGAAGGTAGATGATCAGCCCCGCGAAAAAGATCCAGAAGGCATACAGGACGATTTGGGCGACGTCGAAGTAGCCTGTGATTGCGCCAGTCGAAGACATGAGGGTTCCTCCAGTTGCAGATTACTGGCCGGGAAATTCGGCCAGACCGAAACGCGCCGAGGTCGGCTGCCGCGGGCGGCGGGCGGTGCCGGCCAAAGGCCCGATGGCGATCAGGGTGGCGAAGAGCAGCCCGATCTCCAAATGATAAACCACGCCATAGCCGGTGGCGGGGGTGTTGAGGGCGATCCCCAGGTGACCTTGGGTGGCCAGCCCGGAGAAGAAATCACGGAGAACGCCACCCAGGGCAATGGCCAGGCCGGCGGCGGTGGCCTGGACGGCCCCCCAGGCCCCCAGGGCGAGACCGCTCTGGCCCTCCTTGACCTGGTCCATGGCGGCGGTCAGGGTGCCGACGGCGAAGAAACCGCCGCCGAGGCCGATGAGGAAGGCCCCCAGCCGGAACAGCAGGACCGATTCCAGGGGCGCGGCGAAGATGACCGCGGAGAAGGCCGCGATACCGACCAGCACGCCCAACGCCGAGAGGCGATAGGGATCGGCCCCCCGGTGCAGGCGCCGCGCCGCCAGGCCATAGGCGACGAGGGTCCCCCCCGCCAGCAGGGCGGTCAGGGCGGTGGTGGCGCCCACGGACAGGCCGAGGATCTGGCCCCCATAAGGCTCCAGCAGGATGTCCTGCATGCTGAAGCCGGCGGTTCCCAGCCCCAGGGCGATCAGGAGGCGTCCGGCCTGGCCACCAGCGAGGAAGTCCCGCCAGGCCTCGCGAAAGTGCTGGCCACCGCCACCCCGGGTGCGACTGGGGTCCCGCGCTTCCTGTTTCCACAGGGCGGCGATGTTCAGCAGCATGGTGACCACGGCGGCGCCCTGGATGATCTGGATCAACCGGAGCTGGCTGAAGTCCGTCAACAGGAGACCGAAGAGGGTGGAACTGCCCACCATGCCCAGCAGGAGCATGACGTAAAGCAGGGCCACCACCCGCGGCCGGGCCTCGGGCGGGGCCAGGTCGGTGGCCAGGGCCAGACCCGCGGTCTGGGTGATATGCAGGCCGGCGCCCACCAGCAGGAAGGCCAAGGCGGCCCCGCCGTATCCCAGGAAGGCCGGCCCCTGGCTGTCGCCGGAGAGCAGCACCAGGGCGAAGGGCATGATGGCCAGGCCGCCGAACTGGAGCATGGTCCCCAGCCAGATATAGGGCACTCGCCGCCAGCCCAGGGCCGAGCGGTGATGGTCGGACTTGAAGCCCACCAGGGCGCGGAAGGGGGCAAAGAGCAGGGGCAGGGAGACCATGACCGAGACCAGCCAGGCCGGCACCCCCAGCTCGACCACCGTCACCCGGTTGAGGGTACCGGTGAGCAGGACCGTAGCCATGCCGACCGAGACCTGGAACAAGGCCAGGCGCAACAGGCGACCCAGGGGCAGCTCCGCCGTCGCGGCGTCCGCGAAGGGCAGGATGCGCGTCCCGTAGCGCATCCAGAGCTGGATCATTTCCTGGGTCGGGGACTTCATCGCCGTATCAATTCCAGGGCCTGGGAGGTGTAGAAGCCGCTGACGATACGCTCACAGCGGCCGACCCGCCAGTCCGTCAGGGACGGCTCGGCCTGGATCAGGGCCTTGAGATCCCCCTCCCCCACCGGTTCGATGGCCGGGGCGCGGTTGCCCCGTGGAAAGAGGCGCCCCACCACGTGCATCAGGGTCAGAGGACCGGTCTTGGGGGCGAAGGTGAAGACGATGGAGCCGGAGGTGCGGGCGGCGAGGCCGCTGAGCACGCTCAGGACCTCCCGCGGCCGGTAGTGGATGAGGGAGTCCATGGCGACCACATGGTCGAAGGCCCCCAGGGCCGGGTCGAGCATGTCCCCGGCCCGGAAGTCGATCTCCCCCGGGGCCAGGTCCTGGGGGATGCGCTCCCGGGCGATCTGGATCAGGGTCGGGGCCACGTCGATGGCCAGCACCCGGGCCCCGCGCCGGGCGGCCTCGACCGCCAGGGCCCCGGTGCCGCACCCGGCATCCAGCAGGCGCTTGCTGTTCAGGTCCGCCGGCAGCCAGGACAGCAGCAGGTCACGCATCCGGTCCCGCCCGGCGCGCACCGTGGCGCGGATGCGGCTGACCGGCGCGTCGGAGGTGAGCCGTTTCCAGGCCTCGGCGGCGGTGCGGTCGAAGTAGTGCTCGATCTCCCCGCGGCGTTCTTGATAGGCGCTATCCAATTTCAATTCCGCTTGGCTGTCTACGCTGATGGCCGATTGAGGTTACTGACAGAACAAAGGCTTGACCCGCGCACTTCGGCTCTTCCGGAGCGGGTGGCGTCTGGTGGGGGACGCCGTGAATACGTCCCTGTAGGCTTGACAACCGCATCCCTGCGGTTGACACCCCCACCAAACGCCCCCCGCTCCTCCCTGCCCTGACCGCGAAAAACATAGGCTTCGGGCATGATGCCTAGCTCAATCAAAACCCAGGAAATCAAAAATGTCCCGGTCACGCATGGGCTGCACGTCCAGGGGTTCGGTGCCGGCCCAGAGGGCGGCGGCCAGTTGCAGGTACTCGGCCTGGGCGGCCTCGACCTCGGGGCTGGGGTCCATCTCGAACAGGGTCGATTTCTTCAGCCGGCTGCGGCGGATCACGTCCAGGTCCGGGAAGTGGGCCAGGCGCCTGAGGCCGACGGCGGCGTTGAAGCGGTCGATCTCGTCCGTGGCCGCGCTGCGGTTGGCCACCACCCCCGCCAGGCGCACCCGGTAGTCCCGCGACTTGGCGAGGATGGCGCTGGCGATGCGGTTCATGGCGAAGATGCTGTCGAAGTCGTTGGCGGTGACGATCAGGGCGCGCTCGGCGTGCTGCAGGGGCGTGGCGAAGCCGCCGCAGACCACGTCGCCGAGGACGTCGAAGATCACCACGTCCGTGTCCTCCAGCAGGTCATGCTGCTTGAGGAGCTTGACCGTCTGCCCCACCACGTAGCCGCCGCAGCCGGTGCCCGCGGGGGGCCCGCCGGCCTCGACGCACATGACGCCGTTGTAGCCCTCGTAGACATAGTCCGCCGGGCGCAACTCCTCGGGGTGGAAGTTGACCGACTCGAGGACGTCGATGACGGTGGGCACCAGGCGCTTGGTGAGGGTGAAGGTGGAATCGTGCTTGGGGTCGCAGCCGATCTGCAGGACACGCTTGCCCAGCTTGGAGAAGGCCACGGAGAGGTTGGACGAGGTGGTGCTCTTGCCGATGCCGCCCTTGCCATAGACGGCGAAGACCTTGGCGGCGCCGACGTCGTCGTCATAGTCCAGGTCCAGGGCCAGGACCCCGTCCTCCTCGGGACAGGGGAAGCCGGGGCGGCAGGCCAGGAAATCAGAGGCGCGGGACGTCACGGGGCGACCTCCGGGAGGTCCCGGTCATCCGGAACCTGGCGGACGGCTCGCGTGGGAGGGAGCAGTTCGAGCCGCCCGGGGGGGGCGAAGGGTGCCTGGGGATGCAAGGCGCTCACGCGGCGGCCTCCAGGACGCCTTCGAGGCGGTCTTCCAGTTCCTCGCCGGCGCGGCGCAGGGCCTCCAGGGTGGCCGGGTCCGGGGTCCAGTAGCGGCGCTCGTGGGCCTCGATCAGGCGGCTGGCGACCTTGGCGGAGGCGGTGGGGTTGAGGGCCGCCAGGCGCTCGCGCATCTCGGCGTCGAGGATGTAGGTCTCGGTCAGGCGCTGATAGACCCAGGGGGCGACCTGACCGGTGGTGGCGGACCAGCCCATGGTGTTGGTGACATGGACCTCGATCTGGCGCACCCCCTCGTAGCCGTGGGCGAGCATGCCCTCGTACCACTTGGGGTTGAGCATGCGGGTGCGGGTCTCGACCGCCACCTGCTCGGCCAGGGTGCGCACCACGCCACTGCCGCGGGTCTGGTCGCCGATATAGACCGGGATGTCGCCGCCCTTGGCGCGGCTCACCGCCCGGCTGATGCCGCCCAGGGTGTCGAAGTAGTGGTCGATGGTGGTGACGCCCAGTTCCACCGAGTCCAGGTTCTGGTAGGCGAGCTGGACGTCGGCGAGGACGCTGGTGAGCAGTTCCGGCTGGCGCATCAGCTTGCCGGAGCGGCCGAAGGCGAAGCACTTGCGGCGGGTGTAGGTCTCCGCCAGTTCGTCCTCCTCGTCCCAGCGGCTGCTGTCCACCAGGTAGTTGACGTTGGCCCCGTAAGCGCCGTCGGCGTTGGCGAAGACCCGCAGGGCGGCGGTCTCCAGGTCACAGCCCTTGGCGGCCTGGTAGGCCAGGGCATGTTTGCGCACGAAATTGAACTCGATCGGCTCCTCGGCGCTGGCCGCCAGCCAGGCGGCCTCCGCCAGCATGCGGGTCTGCAAGGGGAGCAGGTCGCGGAAGATGCCGGACAGGGTCATGACCACGTCCACCCGGGGCCGGCCCAGCTCCTCCAGGGGGATGAGGGTGGCGCCGGCCAGGCGGCCGAAGCCGTCGAAGCGCGGCCGCGCCCCCATCAGGGCTAGGGCCTGGGCGATGGGCCCGCCCTCGGTCTTGAGGTTGTCGGTGCCCCAGAGGACCAGGGCGATGGACTCGGGGAAGCCCTGCCCCTCGCTCAGGTGCCGCTCCAGCAGCCGGGTGGCCTGGGCGGCGCCGTCCCTGACGGCGAAGAGGCTGGGCAGGCGGAAGGGGTCGAAGCCATGGAGGTTGCGCCCCGTGGGCAGGATGTCCGGGGTGCGCAGCAGGTCGCCGCCGGGGGCCGGGCGGATGTAGCGCCCGTCCAGGGCGTTGAGGATGCCCTGGAGCTCGGTGTCCTGGGCCAGAAGGCGGTCGGTGTTGGCCAGTTCCCTGAAGAGGCCCAGGTTGTCATCGTTCGCCGCCATGCCGCCCACGACCAGGGCCGCCTGAGGGGCCTGGCCGGCGACCAGGGCCTCGATGGCGGGCCGGGCGGGCCGCGCCTCGTGGGAGGCCTCCGCCACCGCCAGCAGCATGTCGACGCGCTCCCCGGCGGTGGGCGGTTGGCCGACCACATGCAGGCCCTGGGGAATGAGGGTGTACTCCAGCTCCAGCACCTTGTCGTGAAGGCAGGTGACGGCGGCCTCCAGGGCCTCGGCGTCGAGCACCTGAAGCGCCGGGTCCGAACTCGCCACCGCCTGAAGCCTGGGGGTCCGCCCCGCTGGGACCGGACCCACCCCCTGACCTCCGGGTAAGGGGCTCGCCGCCCCCTGCCCCTGGCCTGCCGCCCCCTGCCCCTGGCCTGCCGCTCCCTGCCCCACGGGGACCTGAGCTGCCGCCCCCTGCCCCGCCGGGAGGGGACCCCGCACGGCCTGGGCCGCGCCCGCCTGGGTCCAGGCCGGCTCCGCCGGAACCAGGTCCAGTTCCACCGCCTGGGCCTGGATCAGCTCGGCGAGCTGGAGGCGCTCGTCCTGGTTGTCCGGGCTCAGGCCACGGAAACGCTCGACGGAGGCTTTGAGGTCCACTAGCCCCCGATAGAGGCCGGCGTGGGCGATGGGCGGGGTCAGGTAGCTCACCAGGGTGGCCGCGGCGCGGCGCTTGGCGATCATGCCCTCGGAGGGGTTGTTGGAGGCGTAGAGATAGAAATTGGGCAGGTCGCCGATGAGTCGGTCCGGCCAGCAGGTCCCGGCCAGGCCGGCCTGCTTGCCGGGCATGAACTCCAGGGCGCCATGGGTGCCGAAGTGCAGCACGGCGTGGGCGCCGAAGTCCTCGCTGATCCAGCGGTAGAAGGCGGAGAAGGCATGGGTGGGGGTAAAGCCCTTCTCGAACTGGAGGCGCATGGGATCGCCCTCGTAGCCGAAGGCGGGCTGGACGCCGACGAAGACGTTGCCGAAGGACTCGCCAAGGACGAAGAGCGAGCCGCCATCGGTCTGCAGGCGACCGGGGGCCGGGCCCCACTGCTGCTCGATCTCACGGAGCCATTTCTCGCGCCGGACATGGTCGTCGGTGCGCACCCGGGCGTGGACATTGGCGTGGGCGCCGTAACGGGCGGCGTTGCCATTGATGATGGCCTCGCGCAGCACGTCGACGGACTCCGGCACCTCAACGCCGTAGCCGGCGGCCTTCATCTCCTTAAGGGTGTTGAACAGAGAGGCGAAGACCGACAGATAGGCGGCGGTGCCGGTGTTGCCGGCGTTGGGCGGGAAGTTGAACAGCACCACGGCGACCTTGCGCTGGGCGCGCGGCGTCTGGCGCAGGCGCACCAGGCGCTGGACGCGCTCCGCCAGGACCTCGATGCGCTCATTGTGGGGCTGCATGTCCCGCGCCTGCTCCGGCAGGGCGGCGTTGGAGCGCCCGCCGAAGACCAGGGGACCGGTGGCGCCGTCCAGCTCGGGGATGGCCACCATCATGGTCGCCTCCACCGGCATCAGGCCCTGATCCGAGGTCTGCCACTGCTCCAGGGTCTGGAACTCCACCGCCAGGGTGGTGAGATAGGGCACGTCCAGGGCGGCCAGGGCCTCCTGGGCGGCCTGGTTGTCGTTGTAGGCCGGTCCGCCGACCAGGGAGAAGCCGGTCAGGGAAACCACGGCATCCACCGTCGCCCGGCCGTCGCGCATGAAAAAACGCTCCAGGGCCGGGCGGGCGTCCAGGCCGCTGGCGAAGGCCGGGACCACCTGGAGGCCACGGGCCTCGAAGGCGGCGATGACGGCGTCGTAGTGGGCGGTGTTGCCGGCCAGGACGTAGGAGCGCATCAGCAGTAGGCCCACCCGCCCTTCCCGGGCCGGCCGCGCCGGCATGGGCAGCCGGTTGAGATCCACCACCACCCGCTCCTTCAGGCGCGGGTGATAAAGACCGACCTCGGGGTACTCCACCGGCGGCGGGACCTTGAGGGTGCCTCGCAGGGCGCGGCGGGGGCCGTCGGCGTAGCGGTCGAGCAGATAGACCACCAGGGCGGCGACGTTCTCATCCGAACCCGCCAGCCAGTATTGCAGGGCCAGGAAATAGGCCCTCACGTCCTGGGCGGTGCCTGGGATGAAGCGCAGCAGCTTGGGAATGTGGCGCAGCATGGCCATCTGCTGGGCGCCGACGGTCTTCGGCTGGTTGGGCTTGGACTTGCCACGCAGGCGCTTGAGCAGGGCCATGGGGCCGCCGCCGCTGCCGTCCATCCTGAAGCCGCCCAGACGGGTCAGTTTCATGACCTCGCCGGCGGAGAAGCAGGAGACCATGGCGTCGCACTGGTCGCGGCGGGCCTGGAGGGCCGGCAGGACCGGCAGGTAGTGCTCCTCCATCACCAGCATGGTGTTGATGATGAGGTCAGCGCGGGCGATGTCCTCCCGGCAGCGCTCCAGTGAATCCGGGTCCTCGTTCCACTCCGCCGCGGCATGGAGGCTGAGGGTCAGGCCGGGGATGAGGCCGCGCAGGCTAGCCTGGGCGCGATCGACGGTGCCCGCCAAGTGGCTGTCCATGGACACCATCACCACCCGGACCTCCGTGGTGGCCAGAGGTGCCTGGCCCTTTTTAGCGGCCAAAATGGGCTTTGGCATCGTAAAGCGTCTCCACAGTGATGGTGGCGATGCCCCGCTCGCGGGCGAAGCATTCCGTATTGCGCCGTGCCTTGCCGCGGACGAAGAAGGGGATCTTTTTCAACTCGTTCTCGGCCAGGGGGTCCCAGATAGGCTCGGCGGGGATGTCGCCGGCCACCTCGGACCGGGCAACGGGCTGGCCAGCCTTGTCGCCGCCCTCGGCGGTGGCCGAGGTAGAACCGGTGGAGACCGCGGGGGTAGCGGTCCCAGCAGCGGGCGGTTGGCCGGCAACGCCGGCCGGAACCGGGCCAACAGCGGAACCGGCCGCGAAACTGGCATCGGCACTGGACTGGGTACTGGTTCGGCTCTCCGGGAGAGCGCCGGACTGGGCCGCGGCGGCCATGCCGGTCGGACCCGTGCCCGAAGTCTCCCAGGCATAACCTCCGGTGGCTGGGGCGGAAGCGTCGGCTCGGGGCTCCTCGCCAAACTCGAAGTCCCCCCGGAACATGGTCAGCAGGTGTTCCTCGAGGCCCATCATCAGGGGGCCGATCCAGGTGTCGAAGATGACATCCGCCCCTTCGAAGCCCATCTGCGGGGCATAGCGGGCGGGAAAGTCCTGGACGTGGGCGGGGCTCGAGATGACGGCGCAGGGGATGCCCAGGCGCTTGGCGACGTGGCGCTCCATCTGGGTGCCGAGGACCAGTTCCGGATGGGAGGCGGCGATGGCGGCCTCGACCTCCAGGTAATCGGCGGTGATCAGGGCCTCCAACCCGTAGGCTTGGGCGGCCTCCCGCACCGGCCGGGCCTGCTCCCGCAGATAGGTGCCCAGGCCGACGACGCGCATGCCCAGTTCCTGGTCGACGATGCGGGCGGCGGCGAGGGCATGGGTGGCGTCGCCGAAGATGAAGACCCGCTTGCCGGTGAGGTAGGTCGCGTCCACCGACTGGCTGTACCAGGGCAGGCGGGGAGCATAGACCTCCATCACCGGCAGGTCCGTCTGCGGGGGTCGAGGTTGGTCGCCACTGGAGCCAAGTCCCACCGGGACTGAGAGGCCGGACTTCGCCATCAGCCGCGCGGCCGCCTCGACGACATCCTGGCTAGCGGCGAGCTTTCCGACCTCGGCGATAAAGTCACGGGTGGCGCCGATGCCGATGGGCACCGTCTTGACCCAGGGCTGACGGAAGGTCCGCTCCAGCCAGGCGCAGGTCGACTCGGCGATCTCGGGGTAGAGGCAGACATTGAAGTCGGCCTCGGGCAGGCGCAGCAGGTCCGAGGGGCGGGCGCCCAGGGGGGCGACGACCTGGACCTCCACGCCGATGGCCGCCAGCAGCCGGCTGACCGCCGTGACGTCATCGCGGCAGCGGAAGCCCAGGGCGATGGGACCCAGCAGGTTGGCGCGGGGAGGCTGGCCGGGGGCGCGGGCCGGGCGCGGGGCGCCGGGGGCGGGGGCCCGGGGCTTGAGCAGGGCGCGCACCAGGCGATGGAAGGTCTCGCCGGCGCCCCAGGTCTCCTTGCGCGACCAGGAGGGCAGGTCCAGGGGCAGGACCGGCACCGGCAGACCCAGGCCCCGCACCAGGGCGCCGGCCTGATCCTGCAACAGCTCGGCGGTGCAGGACTCGCCGATCATCAGCACCTCGGGGTGGAAGCGCTCATAGGCGGCGCGGGCCGCCTCCTTGATCAGGTCGGCGGTGCTGCGCCCCAGGTCGCGCTGCTGAAAACTGGTGTAGGAAACCGGCGGACGCCCCGGGCGGCGCTCGATCATGGTAAAGAGGAGGTCGGCGTAGCTGTCGCCCTGGGGGGCGTGCAGCAGGCAGTGCACCCCGCGCATGGCGGTGGCGACGCGCAGGGCCCCCATGTGGGTGGGGCCTTCGTAGGTCCAGACGGCGAGCTCCATGGCCGGTCAGAACCTCAGGCGGGCGCGGCGCGTCAGGGGGCGGGCGAACAGTTCGGCGAGGTCCGCCGCCTGCTCGAAGCCCTGGATGGGTGAAAACACCAGTTCGATGGACCACTTGGTGGTCAGCCCCTCGGCCTCCAGGGGGTTGGCCAGGCCCAGCCCGCAGACCGTCAGGTCGGGGCGGGCGGTCCGCACGGCGTCCAGCTGGCGGTCCACGTCGCCGCCCTCGACCACCGCGAAGGACCCGTCGGCATTACCCGCCTGGGGGCGGGACAGGAGGTCGATCTCGCCGGCCATGAGGCGGCGGTCGAAATAGGGCACCCCGGCAACCAGGATCTCCATGCCGCACTCCTGCTGCAGGAAACGGGCGATGGGGGCCTCAAGCTGCGAGTCGGGCAGGTAGGCGACGCGCTTACCCCTGAGCTGTTCCTGGTAGCGCGCCAGGGCCCCCCGCGCCCGTTCCATCGGCTTGGCCAGGACGGCCGCCGTCCGCTCCTCGGGCAGATTCCAGGCCCGGGCGGCGGCGTCGAACCAGCCCCGGGTACCTTCGATGCCGATGGGAAAGGGCGCTGCCAGCGGGCGCGCCCCGCGCCCCTCCAGGGACCGGGCGGTGCGGCCCAGGAAGGGCTGGGCCAGGAGCAACCGGGTCCCGGGACCCACGGGCGGCAGGGCCCGCGCCGATCGGGGCGGAAAGAAATGGACCGGGCCGATCCCCAGTTCCGCGAACAGGCGGCAGAACTGGTCCTCGACGACATCCGCCAGGGTACCGACCACCAGCAGGGAGGACTCACCGGCGGGAAGGGCGGGTAGGTCGGGGACCAGGGCCTCCAGACAGGTGTCTTCACCCTGGGTGAAGGTCGTCTCCAGCCCGCTGCCGGAATAGGCCAGAACTCGTGGACGACCGGTGGGGTGCGTCGCGGCCGTGGCCGACAATCCCTGGGACTGGATGGGCTGACTGGGTTGGTTGGGCGAACCGGGCCGATTGGCAACGGCCTGGGTCTGAAAAGCCTGATTCAGCCGTTCGGCCGCCTTGTGCAGGTCCAGTTTGATGACTTCCGAGGGACAGGTGCCGACCAGAAAGAGGGTGGCGATGTCCGGGCGGCGCTCCAGCAGGCGGGTGACGACGCGGTCCAGTTCGGCGTTAGCGTCCGCCAGACCGGCCAGGTCGCGCTCCTCCAGGATGGCGGTGGCGAAGCGCGGCGCGGCGAAGATCATGACCCCGGCGGCGGACTGGAGCATGTGGGCGCAGGTGCGGGAGCCGACGACCAGGAAGAAGACGTCCTGCAGCTTGCGATGCAGCCAGACGATGCCCGCCAGACCACAGAAGGCCTGACGCTGGCCGCCCTCGCAGGCCACGGGGAAATCCCGGGCGGCGGCCTCCGGTTGGGAGGACGCCTCAAGCAGGCCCTCACCCCCCTGACGACCCTCGGCCAGGGCGGGAGCGGGGACGCTGGCCAGGGTCACTCGGCGGCCCCCAGGGTGGCCGGAGCGGCCTCAGTGGCCGCTGGCTGGGCCAAGCGCGCCGCGCGCAGCTTGAGCAGGAACTGGGTGGCGTTGATGACATAGGCGGCATAGGCCGCGAGGGCAAGGAACATCTGCCCGCGCACGTCCAGGTAGTCGCCGAACAGCGCCACCAGGTAGGCAGTGTGCAGGGCGAGGACGAGCATGCTGAAGACGTCCTCCCAGAAGAAGGACGCCGCGAAGAGGTAATGCCCGAAGACCACCTTCTCCCAGATGGACCCGGTGATCATGATGGTATAGAGGAGCAGGGTCTTGATGACGATGGAGACGGTGGCGGCGGTCTCGCCTTCCCCGGTCCAGAGGAAGTTGAGGACCAGGCCCAGGCTGATCAGAAAGACCAGAAACTGCACGGGTGCCAGCACCCCCTGAACGAGGGTCCAGGGAGTGGCATCGCGCCGCCGGCGCTCCTCGGGCGTATACAATGGCCGAGACGAAATTTTCCGGGATTCAGTAGGTCCCATCGCGCACCCGTGAAGAGCAACCCATGCCTGCGGGGGCAATCTAGTCCGGAGCGGGGCAAGTGTCAACTAAAGTTTACGTCAGGACAGGTCGGCACGGGGCATCTCCCGCCCATCCTAGGTGTAAATTTTAGTTGACACCAGGGGTTGTCATGTTTAGTTTAACCTAATGATCCAACCTTCTCTCTCCGCGACCGCCGCGACCCGGCCCGACGGCTCCGCCCTGCTGGAACTACTCAAGCCGATCACCTGGTTCCCGCCTATGTGGGCCTTCACCTGCGGGGTGGTTTCCTCCGGTCAGCCCATCCTGGAACGGTGGTTCCTGGTGGTGGTCGGCATCATCCTGGCCGGCCCCCTGCTGTGCGGCATGAGCCAGGCCGTCAACGACTGGTTCGACCGCCACGTCGACGCCATCAACGAACCCCACCGCCCCATCCCCTCCGGGCGCATGCCGGGCAACTGGGGGCTGCGGGTCGCCATCGCCTGGTCCCTCCTGTCCCTGGCGGTCGCCGCCTGGTTGGGACCCTGGATCCTGGGTGCATCCGCCCTCGGCCTGGTCATGGCCTGGGCCTACAGCGCCCCGCCCCTCCGCCTCAAGCGCAACGGCTGGTGGGGCAATTCCGCCGTGGCCCTGTCTTACGAGGGCCTGGCCTGGGTCACCGGCGCGGCCGTGATGATCGGCGGCCAGATGCCCGACTGGCGCATCCTGCTGCTGGCCTTCCTCTACAGCGCCGGGGCCCACGGCATCATGACCCTGAACGATTTCAAGGCCATCGCGGGCGATCAGCGCATGGGCATCCGCTCCCTGCCGGTCCAGCTCGGTGTCCAGGGCGCGGCCTGGGCGGCCTGCCTCTTCATGGCCCTGCCCCAGATGGTCGTGATCGCCCTGCTGGCGGACTGGCAACGGCCCTGGCACGCCCTGGCCGTCGGCGTCGTGCTCGCCATCCAGATCCTGATGATGGTCCGGTTCCTGCGCGCCCCCGTCGCCCAGGCCACCTGGTTCAGCGCCTCCGCCGTCAGCGTCTACGTCACGGGCATGATGATCAGCGCCTTCGCCGTCCGCGCCCTGATCCCGGCGTTGTGATGCCATGCCCCAGCACCCCGTCCCCTTGAGTTGAATCCATGACCCCAGGCCCCCTCCCCCCCCTCGGCTGGCTCGGCATCCTGCGCCTGGGCCTGGTGCAGACCGCCCTGGGGGCCATCATCGTCCTCACCACCTCGACCCTAAACCGGGTGATGGTCGTCGAGTTTCTCCTCCCCGCCATGCTCCCCGGGGCCCTGGTGGCCCTGCACCATCTGGTGCAGATATCCCGGCCCCGTTGGGGTTACGGCTCGGACGTGGGTGGCCGGCGCACCCCCTGGATCATCGGCGGCATGGGCCTGCTGGCCATCGGCGGGGTCCTGGCGAGCAGCGCCACGGCCTGGATGGCTACGCAGGTGCTGGGGGGCACCCTCCTCGCCATCCTGGCCTTCACCCTCATCGGGGTGGGGGTGGGCGCCTGCGGGACCTCCCTGTTGGTGCTGCTGGCCAAGCGGGTCAGCGAACGCCTGCGCGCCGCGGCGGCGACCACGGTCTGGCTGATGATGATCGTCGGCTTCATCATCACCGCCACCACCGCCGGCCACTTCCTCGACCCCTTCTCCCCCGAGCGTCTGGTCATGGTGACGGCCGTCGTCGCCGCCATCGCCTTCGTCGTCACCCTGGTTGCCATCCGGGGGATCGAGGGGCCGACCCCGGCGGCTCTGACGGCCGGTGCCGCGACGGGCACCAGCACCGCGGCAATTGCCGATGCCGCCCCCGCGCCGGACCTGGCTCAAGCCAGGACCATGGCTTCGGCCAGCGATACAGTTTCTTCTAAGGTCAGCGCGACCCAGGCCACCGCTCCTGACCTGGAACCGGCCCCAACGCGGGCGGCCCGCGAAGGCCAGCGACCGGCAGGGGGTTTCCGGGAGGCCCTGGCCCAGGTGTGGTCCGAACCCAAGGCGCGGCGTTTCGCCGTCTTCGTCTTCTTCTCCATGCTGGCCTACAGCGCCCAGGACCTGATCCTGGAACCCTTCGCCGGCACCGTCTTCGGCCTGACCCCCGGGGAATCCACCAAGCTCGCCGGGGTGCAGAACGGCGGCGTCCTCGGCGGCATGATCCTGCTGGCGGTCATGGGAAGTTCCACTTGGGGCCGGCGCTTCGGCACCCTGCAGGACTGGACGGTCCGCGGCTGCATCGCCTCCGCCATCGCCCTCACCGCCCTGGCCGCCGGGGGCTTATACGCCCCGGACTGGCCGCTGCACCTGACCGTCTTCTTCCTCGGCCTGGCCAATGGCCTCTTCGCCGTGGCGGCCATCGGTTCCATGATGGGGCTGGTGGACACGGGCCAGGCGCAGCGCGAGGGGGTGCGCATGGGGCTGTGGGGCGCGGCCCAGGCCCTGGCCTTTGGCCTGGGCGGCTTTCTGGGCACGGTGGCCGTGGACCTGGCGCGCTACCTTATGGATTCGCCGGTCCTCGCCTATGCCAGCGTCTTCACCGGTGAGGCCCTGATGTTCCTCGTCTCCGCCGTCCTGGCGGTGCGTGTCACCCGCCCCCTGGCCTCGGACCGGGCACCGGGCCGCGACCACCCCCCCTACCCCGCCGCGGCCGAACCGGCGGGTGACACGGGAGGGCATTGAGATGGAGACCCGCCTCGCGGACGTTCCAGGGCCATCCTCCCCCGGGGTATCCGCGCCGCGGAAGTCAGCCCCGCACGCTGGCGGCGAACCCCTCCAGACCCATTTCGAGGTGGTCGTCATCGGCGGCGGACCCGCCGGGGCCACGGCCGCCCACGACCTGGCCCAGGCCGGGCGCTCGGTGCTGCTCCTTGATCGCGAGGGGCGGATCAAGCCCTGCGGTGGCGCCATCCCACCCCAACTCATGCGCGAGTTCGACATCCCCGAGTCCCTGCTCTGCGCCCATATCCACTCGGCGCGCATGGTCTCCCCCGCCGAGCGGCGGGTGGACATGCCCATCAATGGCGGCTTCGTGGGCATGGTCAAGCGCGATGTCTTCGATCCCTGGCTCCGGGAACGTGCCGCCGCCGCGGGTGCCGTGCGCCGCGCTGGGACCTTCCAGGACCTAAGCCGCGAGGCCGACGGCGGCCTGAGCATCCAGTATCAGCCCCAGACCCCGGAGGGGGAACGGGCAGCTAGCGCGCCGGTCACCGTCCGCGCCCGTTGCGTCATTGGGGCCGATGGCGCCAACTCGCTGGTGGCGCGCAAGGGCCTGCCCGATGTTCCCCGCCCCCAGTACGTCGCCGCCTATCACGAGATCGTCGCCGCCCCCACCGGCGGTCACGCGGACTATGACCCGACCCGCTGCGACGTTTACTATCAGGGGGTCATCTCCCCTGACTTCTATGGCTGGATCTTCCCCCACGGCGACAGCGTCAGCATCGGGGTCGGCACCGCCATCCCCGGCTTTTCCCTGCGCCAGGCCACCAACCGGCTGCGCGCCGCCGCGGGTCTCGATCAGTACGCGACCCTGCGCCGCGAGGGTGCCCCCATTCCCATGGCCCCCCTGCCCCGCTGGGACGATGGCCGTGGCCTGATCCTCGCTGGCGATGCCGCCGGGGTGGTGGCGCCGGCCTCGGGCGAAGGCATCTATTACGCCATGGCCAGCGGGCGCTTCGCCGCCCAGGCGGCGGATGAGTTCTGCCGTAGCGGCGACCCCCGGGCCCTGGGCCTGGCCCGCAAGCGCTTCATGAAGGCCCATGGCCGGGTGTTCCGCATCCTCGGCCTGCTACAGCGGTTCTGGTACTCCAGCGACCGCCGGCGCGAGCGCTTCGTCAGCATCTGCCGGGACCCGGACGTGCAGCGACTGACCTGGGAGGCCTACATGAACAAGCGCCTGGTACGTTCCAGCCCCATGGCCCATGTGCGCATCCTGATGAAGGATGTCGCCCACCTCTTGGGCATCATCCGTGCCTAAGGCACAGGGAACCCCTCGCTGCCGGATGCCCACGGGGCCGCATGGACGATTTCTTTGCCACGGGCCGGGTCGCCGACCTGCTCCTCGGCCTCATGGCCCTGGAGGCCGCCCTCCTGGGGGTCTATCGTCATCTGACGGGCCGGGGTCCCGCCCTGGCGGGGCTGCTGGCCAACCTGGGTGCCGGGGCCTGTCTGCTGCTCGCCCTGCGTGCCCTCCTCAGCGGTGCCGGCTGGCTCGTGGCCGCCCTCTGGCTGGTGGGGGCCTTGATCCTGCACCTGGCGGACCTTGCGGCGCGCTGGCGTTGCCCATGAACGGGTCCCGGGCGCCCCAGGTCCAAAGGGGGTATCCCAGCCTGGCACTACTGCATCCTCAACCCGAAAACATCTTCTCATCATCATCCGACCGACTGATATTAATGCAGAAACGGCCACTCACTCTCAACGACCCGAGGTAGCGAGCGGTAGCGCCCCGATGATCCAGAAAAGCCCGTCAGCGCCGGACATCAAGCTCGTCCTGGACTGGGAGGGCCTCATCCAGGAGGCCAGCCTTTCTGATACTTTTGCCGGCGAGGAGCCCGCTGACTGGATCGGGGTGCCCTGGGGTGACACGGTCCGCCCCTCGGATGAGATTCACCTCACCCGCATCCTCAAGGATGCCCGAGATCAGGGGGTTTCCTCCTTCCGTCAGGTCGTGCAGCGCCTGCCGAGCGGCACCGAGGCGCCTATCGAATACACCGCCGTCCGCCTCGACGATGACCATCACCTGCTGGCGATTGGCAAAAGCCTCCGCGCCGTCACCGAACTCCAGAACCGCCTGGTCGAGGCGCAACAGACCCTGGAGCGGGATTACTGGAAGCTGCGCGAGGTCGAGACCCGCTACCGCCTGCTGTTCAATTCCTCCCGCGAGGCCATCCTGCTCCTGGATGCCCAGGGCCTGGGCATCATCGACCTCAATCCCCGGGCGCTTCAGGTCCTGGGGCTGCCGCCCCCCCGGCCGCGCTCGACGGACAAGGGCAAGTTTCTCGACGCCCTGACCCCCGAGGACGGCCAGGCCTTCAACCGCATGCTGCGGGAACTGAGGGATCGGGGCCAGAGCCAGGATATCATCCTGCGGCTGGGTCCTGATCGTCAGCCCTGGACCGCCCACGCCGCGCTCATGACCACCGCCGATAAGGATATTTTTGTCGTCCACCTCGCGCCCGCCGGGGGAGCGGCCCTCTCCCAGGAGCATGATCGGGGCCTTCCACTGGAGGACCTGGTCGAGCGGGGACCGGACGCCTACGTGATCATCGACAACCAGGGCATGATCCTGCGCGCCAACCGGACCTTTCTCGACATGGTCCAGGTGGGTTCCGAGGCCGCCCTGCTCGGCAAGCCCCTCGGGCGTTGGCTCGGCCGCCCCGGCGCGGACCTGACGGTGCTGCTGGCCAATGTCCTGCGCCTCGGGGCGGTGCGCCTCTTCTCGACCACGCTCCATGGCGAGCAGGGCTCGGAGGTCGAGGTGGAGATCTCCGCCGCGGGCAACCACGCTCTCAACCCCAGCCATATCGGGGTCGCGATGCGGGACGTCGGCCGCCGCCTCTCCACCGAGCCCAGCCCGGGTGGCGCCGGCCAATGGCTGGATTTCCTGGTCAAGCAGGTGGGCAAGACGACCCTGCGCAAACTGGTGGACGAGGCGGTCGGGGTGGTGGAGCGGCATTACATCGAGGCCGCCCTGGCCCTGGCCGGCGGCAACCGGACCGTCGCCGCGGAACTCCTCGGCCTCAGCCGGCAAAGCCTCTACGTCAAGCTCAACCGCTACGGCCTGGATGGTGGGGAGGACAAGGGCGAGATCAAGGGCCATTAGGGCCTGCCGGCCACGCGCCCAGGTGGCCCTCCTGTCCACGGGCATCCTGTGGGCGGGACTGCCCCCGCGATCGCCCCGGGGGATGCTCTTCTCGCTGGCCTGGAGCTGGGTGGGCTGTGCCACCCTCATCCGCCTTGGGCCCGGGGATTCAGCCCAGCCGGCGGCGGCGGAAGCGGGTGATGATGCGCCACCGCCAGAGCAGGTGGGCCGTCAGGAAGGTGAGGATACCCGCCACCACGGCGGTGGCCATGGAGCCCACCAGCAAGGGGACCGCCAGGTCCGCGCCCTGCCCCAGGAACCAGTCGAGGCTGGGGTCGAAGCTCCAGGCCCAATCCGGAGTGCCCAGCAACCAGGCGCCGAACTGATAGTTGAGGTAAGCGATGGGCGGCAGGGTCACCGGGTTGGTGATCCAGACCATGGCGATCGCGACGGGCAGGTTAAATCGGATCCAGACGGCGGTGACGGCGGCCAGCAGCATTTGCCAGGGCACGGGGACGAAGGCGAAAAAGGCGCCGATCGCCAGGCCGCGCACTGTGGCGCGCCGGTTGAAGTGCCAGAGCCAGGGATCATGGAAGTGGCGGCTGAGGAATCGCAGGCGGGGATGTTCCCGGATGGCCTGGGCATCGGGAAGATGCTGGCGCAGATAGCGGGTAACCAGAGCCTTCACGCCAAGCAGCCAGTGGAGCAAGTGGAACGGCCTTGCCACTGGCCACGGCCAGCAGTTACCTGACCTCCCCATTGATCATGGGCACGGCTGGGGCGGTTCCCCCGATGATCAGGGAGGCAACCACAAGGTCCTCCCCGCAGGCCGCCGTTTGACCAGCGGCGCGGGCGGGCGGGGAGGTGCCCGGAAGAAAAGGGGCAGGCCAGAGGCATTCAGCCGGCGGCGGCCAGTTCCTGCTGATAGGCGTCGTTGACGCGATCCCGCAATTCCTTTCCGGGTTTGAAATGGGGGACGTGCTTGCCGGCCAGGGCCACGGCGTCGCCGGTCTTGGGATTGCGACCGACCCGGGGCGGGCGATAGTGAAGGGAGAAGCTGCCGAAGCCGCGGACCTCGATCCGTTCGCCGCTGGCCAGGGCGTTGCTCATGCGCTCGACGATGTGGCGCACGGCAAGTTCCACATCCTTGTAGGGCAACTGGTGGTCAGGCTTGGCGGCCAGGATTTCGATCAGGTCGGATTTGGTCATGATGCGGATTTGCCTCCGATTGGGTCACTGAGGGGGCGAATCGCCTCCGGACTGGATAGGGCTCGCGAACCAGTCCCGGCGGCGGCTGGCCGCCGCCGGGGGGGTCAGGGCCAGACCGTCAGCGGCGATCAGCCGCGACCGGCCTCTTCCATCTGCTGCTTGAGGATGTCGCCGAGGGTGCCGGTGCTCGCCTGAGCCTCGCGAGCGTAGCCCTTGATGGCAGCGGATTCCTCGTCGTGATCCTTGGCCTTAATGGACAGGGAGATGGTGCGGTTCTTGCGATCGACGCCGAGGAACTTGGCCTCGATGGCCTCGCCGGACTTGAGCACGGCGCGGGCATCCTCCACGCGGTCGCGGGAGATCTCGGAGGCGCGCAGATAGCCCTCCACGCCATCGCCCAGGGCCACGGTCGCGCCCTTGGCATCCACCTCGGTGATGGTGCCGTGGACCACGCTGCCCTTCTCATGGGCGGCGACGAAGGCCGAGAAGGGATCCTTGTCGAGCTGCTTGACGCCCAGGGAGATACGCTCCCGCTCAGGGTCGACGGACAGGACCACGGTCTCCAGCTCGTCGCCCTTCTGGTAACGGCGCAGGGCATTCTCGCCACCCTCGTCCCAGGAGATGTCGGAGAGATGGACCAGACCGTCGATGCCGCCTTCCAGGCCGATGAAGATGCCGAAGTCGGTGATGGACTTGATCTTGCCGCTGACGTGGTCGCCCTTCTTGTGGTTGAGGGCGAACTCGTCCCAGGGATTCATGACGCACTGCTTGATGCCCAGGGAGATGCGGCGGCGCTCCTCGTCGATATCGAGGACCATGACCTCCACCTCGTCGCCCAGGGAAACGACCTTGGAGGGATGGACGTTCTTGTTGGTCCAGTCCATCTCGGAGACGTGGACCAGGCCCTCGACGCCTTCCTCGATCTCGACGAAGCAGCCGTAGTCGGCGATGTTGGTGACCTTGCCGAAGACCCGGGTGCCCTCGGGATAGCGGCGGGAGATATTGACCCAGGGGTCCTCGCCCATCTGCTTGAGGCCCAGGGAGACGCGCTGGCGGTCGCGGTCGAACTTGAGGACCTTGACGTTGATCTCATCGCCGATTTCCACCACCTCGGAGGGGTGCTTGACCCGGCGCCAGGCCATGTCGGTGATGTGCAGCAGGCCGTCGATGCCGCCCAAGTCGAGGAAGGCGCCGTAGTCGGTCAGGTTCTTGACCACGCCCTTGACCTCCATGCCCTCCTCCAGCTTCTCCAGCAGGGCCTCGCGCTCGGCGCTGTACTCGTCCTCCACCACGGCGCGGCGGGAGACGACTACATTGTTGCGCTTGCGGTCCAGCTTGATGACCTTGAACTCAAGCTCCTTGCCTTCCAGGTAGGTGGTGTCGCGCACCGGCCGCACGTCGACCAGGGAGCCCGGCAGGAAGGCGCGGACGCTGCCCAACTCGACGGTGAAGCCACCCTTGACCTTGCCGTTGATGATGCCCTTGACGGCCTCGCCGGCCTCGAAGGCCTTGTCCAGGAATTCCCAGGCGGCGTGACGCTTGGCCTTTTCGCGCGAGAGGCGGGTGGAGCCGGAGCCGTCCTCGACGGCATCCAGGGCCACCTGCACCTGATCGCCCACGGCGACCTCGAGGGTGCCGTCGAGATCGACGAATTGGGAACGGGGGATGACCCCTTCGGACTTCAGGCCGGCGTTGACCACCACCACTTCCGAGGTGATGGCCACCACGGTCCCGGTGACGATGGTCCCCGGCTGCAACTGGGTGACGGCAAGGCTTTGTTCAAAGAGTTCGGCGAAGCTTTCGCTCATGGGTTAGAGGTTTCCTGACGCGGCATCGGATCGGCCGGGTGCGGCCGATGGTTTGGTTAAAAAAAGGCCGCCGGGGCGACCGACTTGCGGCTGGCCCCGCCGCCGGCTGCGTCGATGCGGCGCTGGGGGAGCCGAAAACTCGCGCGCCCAGGCAGGGCCCGGGCGTCAAGGGGGCAAAGGATGACCGAAAAGACTATCCTAATCAAGCCCTTTTTGGTTGGCGCCCGTGCCTGAGTGGCGCGGCGCGCCAGGATGGCGGCCCTTGTTCCCGCCCAGGCTGGCCGCGAAGCCCTAAGCCGCTGTATTCATGAGGGGGTTACTCCCGGTCATCCCAGGGGCTGCCGCCAGGGCGCGCTGGCGTCGATGACGATGCGGATCTGGTCGTCCAGCTCGGCCAGGTCCCCCTCCGCGGGGTCAGCGCCCCGCCGGATGGTCTCCTCCAGGATACGGGCGTGAAGCGTGACGCCCTCGGCGCCTAGGTTGGCCGCGAAGCCCCGCAACTGGTGAAGCCGTCCCACGGCCGCCTCGCGCTCGCCGCGGGCAAGTCCCTCGCGCACCTCAGGGACCAGGTTGCCGTACCGGGTGGCGAACCGCTGCAGAAAATCCAGGAACATGGCCTCGTTACCGCACAGGGCCTTGGCGGCTTGTTCCCGGTCGAGGCCAGGGATGTAGGGAAAGCTGGTTACCGGGGCGGCGACCGCCCGACTGGCTACCGGGGCGGCGTCCACCGGGTCCGTTTCGCCCCCGGTACTCCCGGCACCGCCCTCGTCCACGGGCTCAGCCTCGGCCCCGGACAAACCCCTGACCACTCCGCCGGCCATGCCCCTGGTATCGCCCCTGGCGCCGCTTTCGTCCACGGTCACGGCCTCGGCCACGCCCTCGGCAATGCCTCTGGCCTCGCCCCCGGCATTATCACTTTCCAACTCCACCCCATCGGCCGGGCCCCGCGTCAGCCTGGGCTGCGACCATTGCCGAAGCAGGGCCACCATCAGGTCGAGGTCGAAGGGCTTGGTCAGGACATCGTCCATGCCCGCCGCCAGGGCCGCCTGGCGATGGGCGTGGAGGGCGTTGGCGGTGAGGGCGATGATCGGCAGGGTGGCCAGGGTGGGCTGGGCACGGATGAGCCGGGTAGCGCTCAGCCCGTCCATCACCGGCATCCTTAGGTCCATGAGCACGGCGGTGAAGGACGTGGGCGCGGCCAGCAGGCGGTTCAGGGCCTCCCGTCCATTGTGGGCCAGGGTGACCTCGGCACCCTCCAGCCTCAGGGCCTGGTCGACCACCTCCAGATTCTCCTCGCTGTCGTCCACGACCAGGATGTGGGCGCCCAGAAGTCGGTTTCCGGCGCCAGGGTGGCACGCGGCCAGGGCGCTGGGTTCATCCTCAGCGATGGCCCCATCCCCGGCCCGTCCGGCATCCTCTGCTGCCCCCATAGCCCCGGGATTGTCGGCCGCGGCGGCATTTTCCGCCGTGGAGGCGATCTCGCAGGTCAATTCAAACCAGAAGGTGGCCCCCCGCCCCGGCTGGTTGCGAACCCCGATCTCACCCCCCATGAGTTCCACCAGCCACTTACAGATGGCCAGACCCAGCCCGGTGCCTCCCCGGGGGTCATTGATGCGCATGCTGACGCCCGAACTGATGCCGGTACTGATCCCCGAACTGACGTCCGGATCATCCTGGGTGAAGAAGGGCGTGAAGATCAGGGGCAGATCCTCCGGGGCGATGCCGCTACCCGTATCCCACACCTCGCCGCTCAGGCGGACCTGGGTCTCGTTAAGCCGCTGGGTTTGGACCCGCACCACCACCTCCCCCTGGTCGGTGAACTTGATGGCGTTGTGGATCAGGTTGGTCAGGACCTGCTTGAGCCGGTACTCATCCAGGCTCAGGGGGCGTTCGCCGGGAGGGGGACCGATGACGCGCAAGGTGAGCCCCTTGGCCTGGGCCAGGGGCACCATGAGTTCCGCCAGGCGGGCCATCAGTCCGGCCAGGTCGCAGGGTCGGGGCTGGAGGATGAGATGGCCGGCCTCGATCTTGGCCAGATCCAGGAGGTCGTTGAGGATGAACAGCAGGGAGTCGCCAGCGTCGTGGATCCGTCGGACCATGGCCCGCTGGCGCGCGGCGAGGGGCTCCCGGGCCAGCAGTTGGGCCTGCCCCAGCACCAGGTTGAGAGGATTGCGGATTTCATGACTGATACGCGCCAGGAAGTCGCTCTTGGCCCGGTTGGCGGCCTCGGCCCGCTCCCGGGCCTGCCGCAGGTCACGCTCATGGGCGAGGATTTTCACGCAGCCGATGAAGAGTCCCACGGCGATGGCGTTGCCCAGCACCAGGGGGACCCGGATCCCGCTTTCAATCTGCCAGGCCCGGGTGAAATCAGGCACGAACAGCAGGGTGAGATAGCCGGCGACCAGTTCGTACAGGGCGGTGAAGAAGGCCGCTTCCGCGACCCCGGGGAGGCGGTTGCGGTTGACATACCTCAGGTAGAGACCCGCCAGGGTCCCGGCGAGGATCACCGCCAGGACGGCGGAGTAGGCGGAGGGTCCTCCTTGCAGGTAGCGATCGATCGCGCCGAGCAGGCCGGCGCCCAGACCGACCCAGGGACCGGCGATGAAACCGCCGACGATGGCCCCGGTGTGGCGCAGGCTGATGACGGCGTCAAAGGCATGAATGGCGTTGAAGGCCGCGTAGAGCGAAAAGGCGCCAAAGACGAAGCTCAGCTTGAGGAGGGTCCTGGCGCTGGTTTGTCGCCCCGCCTCCAGCAGTTGCTCGTCGGCGCGGATGATGAAAAAGGCGGCGACGACCATCACGCAGGCCGTGTTGATCACCTCCATCGTCAACTGCAAGGTGAGGCCGTGCATGCTGTGCTTCCGGTCGGGGCCCAGGTGCCCCCGCAACGACGGGGCCCCCGGGTCCGGCGCTAGCCTCCCGGAGGGTCCGCCGGGGCGAGGCTTTGGCGGACGGCGTCGAGGACCCGCTCCAGGACCTGGTCGATGGTCAGGCTGGTGGTGTCGACCACCAGGGCGTTGACGGCCGGGCGCAGGGGGGCCACGGCGCGCTGGCTGTCCCGCTCGTCGCGCTCGGCGATGTCGCGAACCAGTTGCTTGAGGTTGGCCTCCAGCCCCTGGGCGCGCAACTGCCGATAGCGGCGCTTGCCGCGCTCCTCCGGGCTGGCGGTGAGAAAGATCTTCACCTCGGCCTCGGGAAAGACGACGGTGCCCATGTCCCGGCCGTCGGCCACCAGGCCCGGCGGGCGGGCGGCGGCGCGCTGCCAGTCAAGCAGGGCGGCGCGCACCTGGGGATGGGCGGCCACCTTGGAAGCGAGGTTACCCGTGCCCTCGGTACGGATGGCGGTGGAGACATCCTCGCCCGCGAGCAACACCTGGCCGTCCTGGAAGGCGATGCGCAAGCCGGCGGCCAGCCGCCCCAGGGCCTCGCCATCACCGGGATCGACCCCCGCGCGCACGGCGGCCAGGGCCAACACCCGGTAGAGGGCCCCGCTGTCCAGGCAGGCCCAACCAAGGCGGGCCGCGACCAGGCTGGCAATGGTCCCCTTGCCGGTACCGGAAGGGCCGTCGATGGTCACCACGGGGGCCGCGGCGGTGCCAGCGTTGGAGTGGATCATGATGCGAATTCCTCGATGCCAAGCCCGGCGCTGGCGGCCAGGGCGACAAAACCGGGAAAGGAGGTGCGCACATTGGCGCAATCGTGGATGTGAATCGGGCCAGCGGCGCGCGGGGCCGCCAGGGCGAAGGACATGGCGACGCGGTGATCGCCCTGACTGTCGATCTCGCCACCCCGGGGGCTGCCGCCACGGATGAGGATGCCGTCAGGTCGCGGCTGGTTGGCGATGCCCAGGGCCGTCAGGCCCGTGGCCATGACCTGGATGCGATCGCTCTCCTTGACCCGCAGCTCCTCAGCACCCGTCAGCAGGGTCTCGCCGTCCGCGCAGGCGGCGGCGATGAACAGGGCCGGGAACTCGTCGATGGCCAGGGGCACCTGGTCCTCGGGGATGCGGATGCCCCGTAGGGGGGCATGGCGCACCCGCAGATCCGCCACTGGTTCGCCGCCGGCCTCCCGCGGGTTCAGGACCTGGATGTCGGCGCCCATGGCCCGCAGGATGTTCAGCACCCCGATGCGCGTCGGGTTCATGCCGACATGCTCCAGGGTCAGGTCCGATCCCGGGGTGATACTGGCGCCGACGAGGAAGAAGGCGGCGGAGGAGATGTCGGCGGGCACGTCCAGGTCGTAGCCGGTGAGGCGCCCGCCCCCCGCCAGGCAGACCGTCGCCCCCCGTTGCTCGATTGGGTAGCCGAACCCGGCCAGCATGCGCTCGGTGTGGTCGCGGGTGGGGGCCGGCTCGGTGACGCAGGTGCGGCCCCGGGCGAAGAGGCCGGCCAGGAGCAGGCAGGACTTGACCTGGGCGCTGGCGACCGGCAGGGCATAATCGATACCCTGGAGCCCCGCGACGGGCAGGAGGCGCAGGGGGGCGGTGCCGCCGGGGCTGGTCTCGATGCGCGCCCCCATGAGGGCCAAGGGTTCGGTGACCCGGCGCATGGGCCGCCGACTCAGGGATTCGTCGCCGATCAGGGTGACCGCAAACCCCTGCCCCGCCAGCAGGCCGCTGAGCAGCCGCATGGAGGTGCCCGAGTTGCCCAGATCCAGGGGACCCGCCGGGGCCCGCAGCCCCTCCCGGCCCACGCCCCGGATGACCACCCGCCCCGCCTCCGGCCCCTGGATGCACACCCCCATGGCGCGGAAGGCCGCCAGGGTAGCGAGGCTGTCCTCCCCCTCCAGGAAGCCGCTGACGCGGGTCTCCCCATCCGCCAGGGCGCCGAGCATGATGGCGCGATGGGAGATGGACTTGTCCCCGGGCACCCGCAGGCGCCCGCGCAGGGCGCCACCGGGGGTGACCAGGAAACGGGTCGTGGCGCGGGCGTTCATGCCCGCCGCCCGGAAGAGAGAGTGCTCCAGTCTGCTGGGCCGATGGAGAGGATTGGCGTCAAAGTCACGGCAAGATCTTTCATTTTCAGGAGTGTGGCGAGCCCAGTCATGGTGGTTGGCGTGAAGGTCACGGCAAGGTCTTTTGGCTTGATGCGTGGCGCGCCCCCTCGTGAAGGTGGCCGCGAAGGAGCCCGCCCGATTCACGGGTCTGGGTGGCGGAGGACCTCGCCAGGTCCGTCAAGCGGGCGCAGTGTACCCCTGACCGGCCATCCGGCAAAGATCAACCCGGTTGGGGTCCAAACCGCGCCGGACCATGCGGATAGGGACTGGACCGCGCCGGACCGGGCGGGACGATACCGGATCCTGCTAGCCCGCGCCCGCCGCGCCCCAGACACTCCCCAGACGCGCCCCCGACTAGCCGCGCCCAGCCGCGATCATTTCCCAGGCGGAGTGGAAGTTTCCGGCACGGCTGACGCCCGGTGGGCGAACAAGCCGAAGAAGTCGCGATCCTCGTGCAGCATGTGCCGCGCTACCACGTCCCGGGAGAGAAATTCCGCCAATTGGCCGAAGGTCAGGGCGCCGCGCTCGACCTCGGTGCGCAGGTCGAGGGCCCGCTCGACCAGCCGCTGGTGCAGCCCCGCATGCCGTTCCAGGTCGGCGTAATCGTGGCGGCGCAGGATCTCCTCCTCGTGGGCGAAGTGGCTGGTGACCAGGTCGAGGAGGGCATCCAGGGTCGGGAGCAGATGCCCCGGGGCCGGGTCGATGATGGCGAGATCGAGCAACTGGTTGGCCAGGCGAAACAGTTCGCGGTGCTCAGCGTCGATGACCGGTTCACCGCACTCATAACTGGGCCGCCAGATCAGGTGCAGACTCGCCGCGTCCTCGAAGGTCCGGGCCGCCAGATTGTGCCAGTCCCGGTCCTGGGGCCAGTCGCGGAGCCAGGGCAGGACCCGGTCCGCCGGCAGGGGCCGGGAGATGCCATAACCCTGGGCGTACTGACAGCCAAGCTGATGGAGCATCAGGCCGATCTCCAGGGATTCGACGCCCTCCGCCAGCACCGGCCGGGGCAGGGCCTTGGCCATGCGCAGCACCCCCTCGACGATGGCCAGGTCCTCCGGGTTGTCGAGCATGTTGCGGACGAAGTGCCGGTCGATCTTGACGATGTCGATGGGCAACTGATGGAAATAGGCCAGGGAGGAATAGCCGGTGCCAAAATCATCCAGGGAGAAGCGCACCCCGAAGTCCCGGCAGGCGCGCATGACCTGGGCGGCGGCGACGGAATCGTCCAGGGCGGCGACCTCGAGGATCTCGATCTCCAGGCGCACCGCCTCGCCCTGCCGCCGGTGGTGGGCGAGGGTGCGGGCGATGAATTCGTAGAAACTCGCCTCCTGGATCTGCCGTGGGCTGATATTGACGCTCAGCGACAGGTCCACGCCCTGCTCCCGCCAGGCCTGCTGCTGGGCCAGGGCGGTGGCGATCACCCACTCGCCCAGGGCGATATCCAGCGGGGTGTCCTTGATCTGCGGCAGGAAGCGGTCCGGAGCCAAGAGGCCCTCGCGGGGGTGCTGCCAGCGCACCAACGCCTCCAGGCCGATGACCTGGCCATCCGCGAGATTGACCTTCGGCTGGTAGTGGAGCAGCAACTGACCGGTTTCCAGGGCCTGGGCGAACTCCTGGCGCCGATGCCGGCGCTGCCGCTCCTCGTAGTCCTGGATCGGGTCATAGAGGTGATAGCCCCCCTTATTGCCGCCCTTGGCCTTGAACAGCGCCTCGTGGGCGTGCTGGAGCAGGGCATCCGGCCCGGCATGATCGGTGGGGAAGATGGTCAGTCCCAGGCTGGCGGAGAGGTGCAGGCGATGGCCCTCGACCTCCACCGGCAGATTGACCTGGCGAAGGAGCCGCTGCGCCGATTCCAGGGCATCGAAGGGTGAGTCCAGCCCGGTGAACAGAATGCCAAACTCGTCGCCCCCGACCCGCGCCACCCCATCCCGCTTCCGCAGACTACCCTGGAGACGTTGGGCCAGGGCCAGCAGCAAGGCATCACCCAGGGCCCGGCCATAGCTGTCGTTGATCGGTTTGAAGTCATCCAGATTGAGATAGCAGACCGCCACCAACTGGTTGGCGCGGGTCGCCTGGTCGATGGCCTGCTGCAAGCGTTCGATCAGTTGGGCGCGGTTGGGCAGGCCGGTGAGGGGGTCATGGTAGGCCAGGTACTCGATGCGGGCCTGGGCCTGTTTCTGGGCGGAGATGTCGCGACACAGCCCCATGAGCGCCGGCCTGCCGTCATAGAGGATGCGGGTCGCGCGCACCTCCACCGTCAGGTCACGGCCAGCGGCGTCGCGATGCCGGGTCTCAAAGGTGATCTGTCCCTGCTCGGCCAGGCGGGCAATGCGGCCGATGGCATGGACCGCCTCCTCGGGGGTGTCGATGTCGGTGATATGGCGCTGGAGGAATGCCTGGCGGGAGTAGCCATACTGGCGGCAGGCCTGTTCGTTCACGTCGATGATCTGGCCGTCCAGATTGACGATCAGGATGGCCTCCGCCGAATGGTCATAGATCAGACGGTAGCGCTCCTCGCTGGCCTCCAGGGCGGCATAGGTCGCACGGACCTCGGCCGTCCGGGCCTCCACCTGGCGCTCCAGGTCGGCGCTGAGTTCCCGATAGCGGTTCTCACTCTCCCGCAGGGCCAGTTCCGCCTGCTTACGGTCGGTGATGTCGTCGGTCACCACGTTGATGCCGATTACCTGACCGGTCGCATCCTTGAGGGGATAGAAGTGGCCGATCCAGGTCCGCGGCTTCCCGGGTTGCGCCGGGGTCTCGGAGATGGACTCGTGGTCCAGCAGGGGCTCGCCGGAGTCAATGACCCCCCGCAGCAGGGGGGCCATGACGTCGGCCACGGCGGGGATCATCTCGAAGATGCTGTGACCGATATGCTCGGCGACCGAGGCGCCATTCAGCCGCGCCAGACGTTCGTTGATGCGGACGAAACGCAGATCCCGATCCACCACGCACAACCCCACCGGCGCCGTGGCGTACACCGCCTCGATCTCTTCCAACTGGCGGCGGGCCCGTTCCTTGCTGAGGGTCAGCCGATCCTCGGAGCGCAGACCCTCTTCGGGGACCGGACGTGTGTCGGGGGCGGTGGAATGGGGTTCCTTCATCGTTCAAGCCCATGAGATCTAGCCGGAGAGGGAGACGGATCACGCAATGCAGCACGCCCTGCGGAGTATACGACTCCGGGCCCGCGGATTGGGGTTGCGGGATACAAGGCCCATAATAAGGCCCTGGCAAACAGAGCAGCACCCGCAGCAGAGGTAGGTCCCCCGTGGAAGAGAGATACGTCGACGTCGCCATCATCGGTTCCGGCACCGCCGGGCTCAATGCCATGAGCCAGGTCCGGCGGGCCGGCAAGTCCTTCGTCCTGATCAATGGCGGCGAGCCGGGCACCACCTGCGCCCGCGTCGGCTGCATGCCCTCCAAGGCCCTGATCCAGGTTGCCGACGACTTCCATACCGGAAACCGCCTCCCACGGTATGGCGTGACCGGCGGCGCGGACCTGCGTCTGGATGCCCCGGAGGCCCTGGAGCATGTCCGCCACATCCGCGACACCTTGGTCGATCGGGTCCTGACCAACAGCACCGACGGCATGGCCAAAGAGGTCTTCATCCAGGACTACGCCCGGCTCCTGGAGCCGACCCTCATCGCCGTCGGCGACCAGCGCATCCGTGCCGGGGCGGTGGTCATCGCCACCGGCTCCCGGCCCCTGGTGCCAGAGGCCTGGCGCGCCTTCGGCGACCGCATCGTCACCAGTGACGAGATCTTCGAGTTGGAGGACCTGCCGGTGTCAGTGGCGGTGATCGGGCTCGGCGTCATTGGCCTGGAACTGGGCCAGAGCCTGCGGCGCCTGGGCGTTGAGGTCACCGGCTTCGACCAGCTTGACACCCTCGGCGGCATCAGCGACCCGGAGGTCCTCGCCCAGGCTCGGGAGATCCTCGGCAAGGAGTTCCCCCTGCACCTGGGCCAGCCGGCAACCATCGCCGAGGCGGAGGACGGCCGCCTGCGGGTCAGTGCCGGCGAGGTCAGCGTGGTTGTCGACCAGGTGCTGTGCTGCATCGGCCGCACCCCCAACGTTGTCGGCCTGGGGCTGGAGTGCCTGGGCCTGCCCCTGGACCGTCGCGGCCTGCCGCCCTTTGACAATCGCACCATGCGCGTCGGGGACCTGCCGGTCTATATCGCCGGCGACGTCGACGGCGAGCGGCCGATCCTCCACGAGGCCGGTGACGAGGGCAAGATCGCCGGCTACAACGCCGCCCACCGGGGCAACACCCCCTTTCGCCGTAAGACCCCGCTGGCCATCATCTTCAGCGACCCGAACATCATCGCCGTCGGCGCCCGCTTCAACGAACTGGACCCGGACACCACCGTCATCGGTCAGATCCGCATGGCCCCGGTCGGCCGCGCCCTGACCATGGGCAAGACCCAGGGCCTGCTGCGGGTCTACGCCGATCGGGCCAGCGGCCGCCTGTTGGGCGCGGAGATGATCGGCCCCAAGGGCGAGAACCTGGCCCACAGCATCTGCTGGTGCATCGAACTGGGCCTGACCGTCGGCCAGATGCTACGCCTGCCCTTCTACCACCCGGTCATGGAGGAGGCCCTGCAAGCGGCCCTCTACGACGCCTATCGCCATGTGGATGCCAAGAATCCCGGCGGCCTGCTGGAGCTGGAAGAGCTGGCCGGCTGACCCGCCCCAGCCCCTTTATGCCTGATGTAAGAGCGTTTTCTGTGCCCAGGAGGGAGGGTCGGGTGGCGTCTGGTGGGGGTGTCAACTGCATGGATGTGGTTGCCAGTCCTCCAAGGACGGATTCAGGTTGCCCCCCGCCAGACGCCACCGGACTCGGAAGCGCCGACACCGCCTTGATAATCTCCAGACCACGGTAAATCTCCCATGCAACCCTTGCCCGATAACATGCCCGACCCCCTGCGCCAGTTCATCGCGCGGATGCGCGATATTCGCCAGTTCCGGGTGGAGAACGGCCTGAGGGATACCGTCGCCACCGCCCGGGAGGCCCTGGAGGCCATCACCCGCCCCTTCCAGAGCAGCATCCCCGAGATCCCCCTGATCCGCGACGAATTGATTTCGGGGCCGGACTACGAAGTGCACGTCCGCCTCTACCACCCCGCCCCGGAGGCCAGGCCCGACCAGGCCCCTGGGGTGGCGCTCTTCCTCCACGGTGGCGGTCACATCTCCGGCAGCCTGAGCATCTACGATCCCATCGCGCGCAAACTGGCGGCGGCCTCGGGCTGGCTGATCTGCTCCCTGGATTACCGGCTCGCCCCCGAGTGCCCCTACCCCAGCGGCCTCCAGGACCTGATGGCCTGCATCAAGGGGATCTTTCCGCTGCTGGCCTCTCAGAGGCGGCCCCTGCCCTTCAGCCGCCGCCTGGCCCTGATCGGCGACAGCGCCGGCGGCGCCCTCTGCGCCAGCGCCGCCCACCTCGCCCAGTACGAGCCTGGCGTGCGCATCGAGCGCCAGGCCCTCATCTATCCCAGCCTGGATTACACCCTGTCGCAGCCCTCGACGACGACCCTGGGGGAGGGTTGGATTCCCGAGCGCCAGCGCATCATCTGGTATTTCGACCAGTATTTCCGCCATGCGGAGGATCGCCGGCAGGTCTCGCCCCTGTTCATGCCCCTGACCACCGACTATCCCACTACCCTGGTGATGACCGCTGAGTACTGTCCCCTGCGCGACGAAGGCCGGGTCTATGTCGAGCGGCTACAAGCGGCAGGCATCCCGGCGGAGCTCGTCGATTTCCCCGGCATGGTCCACGCCTTCCTGAACCTCGAGGACCTGGCCGCCGAGGCCTGCGCGGACCTGTACCAACGCATTGGCGAGTTTTTGAATAGCCTGCGTATCCCCGATCGGGAACCAGGCGATCGAGGTGCGAAACCCCAGGTTCAGGACGCGTAATCGCGCAACTGCTGCACCAGTTCCTTTAACTGCCCCTTGAACTCGGAGAGGAGCTCGGGGGCCGGTTGCGATTGGCCCCCATCGACCTGATCCACCAGTTTGGCGGCCAAGGCATGGAGGCGATGATGGGCCCCCATCGACCTGATCCACCAGTTTGGCGGCCAAGGCATGGAGGCGATGATGACGGGCATGGAGGAAGGGGTAGGAAGGCTTATCGCCATACCGGGCCTTGCCGATTCCCTGGTACCAGCGGCAGAACTGGGTGCCATATTCGTCCAGCGTGGGCAGGGTTGCACCCTCCTCACCACGCAGGTAAGCCTCTAACTCCTCGGCCCAATGACGCAGACTGAAGATGGCCACATTGAGGTGGGGCTTGGATACTCCAGACGCCACCGCGGCGTGCAGTTCATGCCAACGGCGCTCACCGGCCCACTGGCCCAGCCAGGCCAGGACATCGGACGCCGGCAGGGGGCGGGAAATCCCGAAGCCCTGACCGAAATCACAGCCGAGTTGGTGGAGCAGGAGACCGATCTCCAGCGACTCGATCCCTTCCGCCAAGACCGGCCGGTCCAGCGCCCTCGCCAGACGCAGGATGCCCTCGATGATGGCCAGGTCGTCCGGCTTGTCCAGGAGACCGCGAACGAAGCGCATGTCGATCTTGAGGACGTCGACCGGCAACTCATGGAAATAACTCAGAGAGGCATAGCCGGTGCCGAAGTCGTCCAGGGAGAAGCGGCAGCCCAGGGCCTTGCAGGCAAGCATGACCTGGACGGCGGCGCAGGTGTCCTCGATGGCCGCCACCTCCAGGATCTCGATTTCCAGGGCCCCACCAGCGCCCGCGGGATATTGAGCCAGGGTGCGGTCGAGGAAGGCGGCCAGGTCCGGCATCTGGAGGTGACGCGGGCTGAGATTGACGCTCACCGCCAGGTCCCAGCCGGCCTCCCGCCAGGCCTGCTGCTGGGCCAGGGCGGCGGCCAGGACCCATTCATCCAGGGCGATTTCCAGGGGCGTATCCTTGATCAGCGGCAGGAACCGACCGGGGACGAGCAAACCGTCCCGGGGGTGAGGCCAGCGTACCAGGGCCTCCATGCCGATGACGCGGCCGTTTTTCAGGTCCACCTTGGGCTGGTAGCGGAGCTGGAGCTGACCCTGGCGCAAGGCGAGGGCGAACTCTTGCTGCGTCTGGCGCTGCAGGCGTTCTTGCTGATCCTGGACGGGGTCATAGAGGTGACAGGAACCCTTGCGGCTGCTTTTGGCCTGAAACATGGCCTGATGGGCATGGTGCAGCAAGGCGTCCGGTCCGCTGGGGTCCAGGGGGTAAAGGGTCAAGCCCAGGCTGGCGGCGAGGTGCAGCCGGTAGCCGTTAATCTCCAACGGTTGATTGATCACGCCCAGGATGCGTTGCGCGGCCGCTTGTGCCTCGTGGCTCGAGGTCAGGCCAGTCAGCAGGAGGGCAAACTCGTCCCCTCCGACCCGCGCCACGGAGTCCCCCTGGCGCAGGGCTTCCTGTAGCCGGTGTCCCATCTGCACCAGGACGGCATCCCCGGTCTGACGGCCATGACTGTCGTTGAGGGGCTTGAAGGCGTCCAGGTTGAGATAACACACCGCGACCAGTTGCCGGGAGCGGCCGGCCAGGGCCAGGGCCTGACCGAGACGGTCGGTGACCAGGGTGCGATTGGGCAAACCGGTGAGGACATCGTAGAAGGCGACGTACTCCAACCGCTGGCCGACCTTATGGCGCTCGACGAAGTCCATGGCCATGCCAAGGACCTGCCGCAGGATGTCCAGATCCTCGGCGGTGTAATCGCAGGCCTTGTTGCCGACACCGATCACCGCCCGGATCTGACCGTCGCTGATGAAGGGCACCGTCGCCTCGCGCCTGACGGGGGCATGGCCCTCCGGCAGACCCTTGCGATGCGGCAGGGCGGCATAGTCGTTATGGATCACCGGCCGGCGCTGGTGGATGCAATCCACCCAGACCCCGGCCTCGCCGATGGGGTAATGCCGGCCCTGACCTTCGGCGAAACACATCTCCGCCAGGGTACGGCTCGACCAGACCTGGAGGGAAACCTCCTGCTGATCGGCGGCGACGAAATGCAGAAAGCCGATCTCGCTGTGAGTCAATTCCTCGGCGACATCCAGGGCGACCTGCAGCAACTGATCCTGGGTGGCCAGGGGTAGAAGCTCCAGCAGATGCTGGCGCAAGTCGCCCAGGCGTTGGTCACGCTTGCGCGCGGTGATGTCGTGCAGGAAACAGAAAAAGCAGCCCCCTTCCAGGGGGGAATAACTGGCCGAGACCTCGACGTGCCATATCTGACCGTCCTTACGCCGCTGCCGGGTCTCGAAGCGATCGGCCCCCCGTTCTATGATGCGGCGCAGGTGAGCCTGGGTTTGCTCCGGGCTCTCCACCGTCTCCAGGTCGGGAATCGCCAGGGTCTCCAGTTCGGGGCGGCTGTAGCCAGTTAGGCGGCAATAGGTATCGTTGACTTCGAGAATGCGCCCCTCAAGGGAGACGACGCAAAAACCGCCCGGGCTGGTCTCGCGCATCGCCTGGTAGCGCTGACCAGCCAGGCGGATCGACCGCTGCAACGCCTTGCGCTCGGTGATGTCCAGGTGGGTCCCCACCAGGCGCCGGGGTCTGATCACCTGGCCGTCGGCGTCCCGGGCCAGGGTGGCGCGGGAGAGGATGTCCACCCAATGACCCTGCTTGTGCCGCAGGCGAAACTCCAGCTCGTAACGGCCGGAGGGATCGTTCAGAAAGTTTGCGCCGTAGGCAAAGATCCGCTCCCGGTCGTCGGGGTGCAGCAGGTCTTGCCAGACCTCCTGGGTCGGCCTGAGCTCACCTTCCTGGTAGCCGAGCATGCCCAGCCAGTCCCGGGACCAGAAGACCTCGCCGGTGTCGATGTTCCAGTCCCAGACCCCCAGGCCAGCGCCCTGGAGGGCGAAGTTCCAGCGTTCCTCCGCTGCGGCGAGGCGGTGGCTGAGCTGATGGGTGGCGGTGACATCCATGGTGATGCCCAGGTAACGCCGGGGGCGGGGGCCTTCCGGTTGGATGGGACTGCCACGGACCAGCAGCCAGCGCGGCCCATCGGGCGTCTGGAGGCGGTATTCCGCCTGGAAGTCACGACCCTCGGCCACCGCGGTGGAGATCGTCATGATCAGCCCGGGGCGGTCTTCCTGATAAATGAGTTCCTCCCAGCGGCGCAGATCCGGCTTGGGTAGCTCCCCCACCCCTTCCTGGGCGGATCCCGCCCCTTCCGGGCCAGATCCCCTCCCCTCCTGGCCGAACACGAGACGCCAGAAGGCGGGGGACCAGTAGTGGGTATCGGTCTCGATCTCCCATTCCCAAACCGCGGAGTGAGCGGCATCCAGGGCCAGGTGCAGCCAGGCGGCCTGGCGCTGGGCGACCTCGGCGGCGTGGGCCCAGCGCTGCGCCTCCAGCTCCACCCGCTTGCGTTCGCTGACGTCGACCATGAGGACGATGATTTCCCGCTCGCAGAAGCGGGCGTGCCCCTCCACCCAGAGGGAACGGCCATCCTTGCGGCGTACCAGGGCCTCGCCTGTATGCAGGGTCGCTCCGCCTTGCCGGGCGTTGACCAGGTCACGCTCCCAGATGGTGCGGATTTCCTGACGATAGACCGGGTCGGGATAGGCCAGGTCCCACCAGGCATCGATGTGGGGCAGGTCCTCGCGGCCATAGCCGAGGAGATGGGTGAAGGAGGGCGTGAGGTGAAGGAGCCGGCCCTCGTGGTCCAGGATCGCCATCGCCGCCGGGGCGTTCTCGAACAGCAGGCGCAACACCCGGTCCTCCCCCGCCAGCCCCTGGCAGGTGGGAGCTGACCCGGACGATGTGGCCTGCCCGGGCTCGGATGGGACTGCGGCGGAGGCTGGAGGTGAAACGGGTTCTGTAACCGGGGCTGGGGCTGAAAACGGGGCTGTCCCCGCGGCTGGTGCCGGATCTGGGGCTGGCGCTGGGATTTCTTTCACGGGCGCTCGATCAAATCAAGAGCGGGGTCATCCACCCCCTGATGCCTTTGCGGGTAAACATGGCGGGAATATTCGGAATCCAGTCGCGACTGGACACTATCAATCAAGCCATCAGGCGAAAACATGACATATTGTCAGCTCACCGCTTAACCATCATGAGGGGCAAGCCATATCCAAGCACCGCCCCTGGTCTGGGGCGGGGGGCAATTGACGCGGCGGGGAAATCACCGGACCTGGGCATAGCCAGACCCCATCACCGCCAGCAGGCCGTTGGCCATGGCCGTGCCTACCCGGTCGGCGAGCCGCTCGAAGAGGTCCTTCTTGGCGGTGAACTCGACCAGCTTGTCCGCGCCGATGACATCCCGGGCCACGGATTCCGGGCTGCCGAGTTGGTCCGCCAGCCCCAGCTTGAGACTCTCGGCGCCATTCCAGAACAGGCCGCTGAAGAGCTCCTCACCGCCCGTGAGCTTGTCGCCCCGTCCTTCCCGCACCTCGGCGATGAATTGCTGATGTAACTGATCGAGTTGGCCCTGCAGGAATTGCTTCTGCTCCTCGGTCATGGGGGAGAAGGGATCCAGAATCCCCTTGTTGGCGCCCGCGGTGAGCAGCCGCCGTTCGATGCCCAGGTCCTTCATGGCCTCCTCAAAACCGAAGGCGTCCAGACGCACCCCGATAGAGCCGATGAGGCTGGCCTTGTCGACATGGATCGCCTCCGCCGCCACTGCCACGTAGTAGCCCCCGGAGGCGCACAGATCGGCGACCACGGCATGGACGGGGATGTCCTTGTGCTTCTCCCGCAGTCGGCGGATCTCGTCGTTGATCTGGCCCGCCTGGACCGGGCTGCCACCGGGGGTGTTGATGCGCAGGATGATGCCCTTGGTGTTCTTGTCCTTATAGGCCTTGTCGAGGGCGGCGATGACCTCGGTGGCGCTGGCGGGGGTCCCAGCGGCGATGACGCCCTTGATATCGATCACCGCCGTGTGTTTCTCGGCGGGGGTCAGGCCCTCCACGACCTTGTCCTCCCAGAACAGCCCCAGCAGGGCGAAGAGGTAGGCAAAGGTCAGCAGCTTGAAGGCCAGGCCCCAGCGGCGGCTACGCCGCTGCTCCCGCAGGCCCTCGGTCACCACCCGCTCCACCAGGGCCTGTTCCCAGCCTGGCTCGCCGGGGCCGGGGCCTTGAAATGGCTTTTTTTTCCAGAATTTCAGATTCATCTCGTTCTCACTCTTGGTGGGAAGTAGGTGCTGCGGGCTGGGTAGCGGGTACCGAGGGCTGCGTATTCGGTGCCTGGGGTTGGCTATCGACTGTCGTGGGCAGCGACCCGAGCGCCGTGGGAGGGGTATCGGCTGCCATGGACCGTGATCCGAGCGCCGTGGGTGGGGTATCGGCTGTCATGGACTGCGTCCCGGATGCCGTGGGCAGAGTATCGGCTGCCGTGGACAGCGTACCCGGGGTCCGCTGGCGTTCGACCACCAGACCGTATGCCGCCGGCGGCGGCTGGCGCAATCGCCGGCCCAGGAAAAGGCGAAGCCCGACCTCCGGCCTGCCACCCCGACCCAGGGCCAGGGGGGGCAACTCCTCCAGGTGGTCGAAATAGTCAGCCAGGGCCGGCAGGACCCGGGTAACCTGCGCCTCAGGACCTATGATGAGGGCATCCCGGCCGACCAGAAGCCCCAGGTCCTGGCGGAAGGCGAAATGGCGCTGATCAGGACCGAAGACCACCACCGGCAGGGCACCGCCGAGGCCATGGTCGAGTTTGCCGCCCGTGATCCAATGGGGGGCCAGGACGAAGAGGCCGGGATGATCGAGCAGCCCCCGGGCCTGGAGTTCCGGGCGTAGGGAGGTCCACTCCAGGGCCTCCAGGGTGGGGTCCTTGGCCAGGAGCCCCGGGAACCAGACCCGTCCCAGGCCGGTGGCGGCATGGCCGACCGCCAGGAAGACCAGTCCGATCAGGGCCGCCCCCGAGGCCAGGGCCCAGCGTCGGGGCCAGGTGGCCCGGGAGGTGGCCTCCGCCAGCCAGGCCCCGAGCAAGGGATAGAGCATCAGCCAGCCCGGCATCTGCCAATGGGGTAGGCCACGACTCCCCCAGAGCGGTACCAGGGTAAAGATGGCCAGGGTGGGCAGGGCCAGGCAGAGCAGAAACCAGGAGCGCTCGGCGCCACGGCCACGACGAAGGGCGCCCCAGGCGGCGATGGCCAGGGGGATGAAGACCCAGGGCAGGATCCAGGCCATCTGACCGGCGATGTTGGCCAGCACCTGGTCAACGCGGAGCCCTTGGGGCAGACCCCGCCCCGATTGGAAAGCCAGGGAGACCCACTCGTGCTGGGCATTCCAGATCAGGGCTGGCGAGACGATGACCAGGGCAATCAGCGCCCCCAGCCAGGGTGCCGGGTGGCGCAGGAGGGCCCGCCGTTGGGGCAAGGTGAGGAGAAACACCACCAACCCCAGGGCAAAGAGGACGGCATGGTACTTGGAGAGGCCCGCCAGACCGAGCCAGAGGCCGGCCAGAGTCCAGGTCAGCCAGGGCGAGGGAGGCGGAGTGTGAGGGGGAGAACCGGGAGGATGAATGGGATCAGCCGGTACTACAGGGCGGGTAAGAAACCCGGGGGGCGCGATATTTTTGGCCTCACCCACCTCGGCCGGTCCGCCCCCGTCGGCAGACCCCGCGGGTCTGGCAGGAATCACCGGTTCAGTGTGGAGCGCGGAAAGCACGGAAACTCCGGCACGGGGAAACAGCCCCTTCGCCAGGATAAGGGCAGCGGCCAACAGACAGAACTGCAAGGGCCCATCCGGCACCAGCCCCCCGCCGGATAAGGTGTAGAAGGCCGACAGGTTGAGGGCCACCACCGCCCAGACCCCGGCCTGCGCCCCGAAGAGGTGCCGGGTCAGGGCGAAGAGTAGCCAGGAGGTCCCGGCAAAAAGCAATACGAAGGGCAGTCGCGCCGCCCGCCCCTCCCCCAGCCAGGGCGTCGTGAAGTGAATGAGCCAGTAATGCAGCGGCGGGTGATCGAAATAGGACAGCGACAGGTCACGCGCGCTGGCCAGGGTATAGGTCTCGTCGACCCCCAGCCCCAGGGTCGCGGCGATCAGCAGACGAAAGACCAGGAAGAACCCGATCAGGGCCAGGACCACCCGCTCCGGATGGGGAAAGTCTCTGCCTAACGGCTTGGATACGGGGGTGGGCATGGCAACCGAACGACTCAGCGGCAGACGAGATGGGATAGGATTGGACCAGGGTTGATGATATCAATCGCATGCCTGAAGGTGTCCACCCACGATAGCCCCCCTGAAGTGTTGAAACGGTAACAGCATGCTGACATCAGAACAGCTACGGACCCTCCTGGCCGATCTTGAGTCCGATCGCATCGAGCGCACGACATCGACCAAGGATACCGATAAGTTTGCTCAGGCCGTCTGCGCCTTCGCCAATGATCTGCCCAACCATGACCAACCGGGCTATCTGGTCATTGGCGTCAACGATCAGGGGCAGCCATCCGGCCTCGAAGTCACCGACCAGCTCCTGCAAAACCTGGGTGCACTGCGTTCGGATGGGAATATTCAGCCCCTGCCGGCCTTGGTCGTGGGTAAGGTTTCCTTGCCGGGCGGCGATGTGGCGGTGGTGGAAGTCCGGCCATCGGACCTGCCGCCAGTACGCTACAAAGGCCAGGTCTGGATTCGGGTCGGGCCACGCAAGGCTGTCGCCAGCGAGCAGGAAGAACGCATCCTGATCGAGCGCCGTATTGCCCTGGCCCGCAGCTTCGATGCCCAACCCTGCCTGGAAGCATCCCTGAGCGACCTCAACGACGAGCGCTTCCTCCTTGGCTACCGCAAGCGCGTCATCGCTGAAGAGGTCATCGCCGCCAACGGGCGCACCCTGGCGCAACAACTGGCCGGATTGCGATTTTTCGACCTGCGGCGCAATTGTCCCACCCATGCCGGCGTGCTGCTATTTGGCCAGGCCCCGACCTTTTTCCTGCCCGGTGCCTATGTCCAGTTCCTCCGCCTGGCGGGAACGGAGCCAACCAGCGATGTGATCGACGAAAAGCGTCTCACCGGTGACCTCATCACGGTCCTGCAGACCCTTGATCTGCTGATCGACGTCAACATTCGCCAGAGGCCGGTCTACGTGTCGAGCCTGCGCGAGGAAACCTGCGCCGATTACCCAAAAACGGCCGTGCGCGAACTGCTGCTGAACGCCATCATGCATCGCAACTACCAGTCAAACGCGCCGGTGCGTTTCTACTGGTATGCCGATCACATCGAAATCACCAACCCCGGTGGCCTGTACGGCGAGGCGATCGGCCATTTTCCCGAGCGCAACGATTACCGCAATCCGGTCATTGCCGAGGCCATGCGTGCCCTTGGTTATGTCAATCGCTATGGCCAGGGCGTGCTCCGTGCCCGCAAGGCCCTGCTTGACAATGGCAACCCGCCCGCCGACATCCGGCCGGAAAGCGATTGGTTCAGCGCGCGCATCGATGAACGGCAGACCGGGGCCCTCCCCGGTGGCACGCATGCAACTACCGCAAGCGCTGGTGCAGACCCCAGGCCAGCAGGGCGAGGATGAACCAGGAGATGAGGATGTCGCTGAAGAAATGCCCCCCGGCGGCTAGACGCGCCCAGGCCACCAGCAGACTGTAGCCCACCGCCAGGCCCAGCCAATAGCGTCGCCGGGCCCCCCGGGCCAGGACCAGGGCGACCACCACCCAGTAAGCGGAGCCGGCGGCATGGCCGGAGCTAAAGGATTTGCCCCCCTGATCGCTGAAGACGAAGGCCGGGGTGAAGGTTTGGCTGCCACCGAATTCCACGCAGTTGACCGGCCGGGCACGGCCCCAGTGCTCCTTGAGGAGGCCGTTGACGATCAAGCCCGGTCCCAGTGCCAGGACCAGGAGCAGATAGGCCAGGTCACGCCCGGCCAAAATATGGCCGTCCAGTCTGGGACCGCAACTGGTACCAGTGCCAGGGCCAATATCAGTGCCAGGGCCAGGGCCAGGGCCAGTACCAATGCCAGTGCCAGTCCCGGGGCCAATGCCAGTGTCGAGGTTGGAGTCCTGATCGGGGTGAAGTTCGGAGGGACTGGAGCCGAGGTTTGGACAGTCCCCCTTGCTCGGGCGCCGAACACGCCCTTGGACCCACCAGACGGCAATCAGGGCTGGCACCCCCAGGATCAGCAGCCAGTAAGTGGATTCATGCACCAGGCGCTCGAACCAGATCCCACGGGCGCCAAAGCCCACCCCGGGTGTGTAGAAAAGACCCGAGACGGCCAGATCAATCCCCGGGAACAGGACCAGCACCATCCCGCAGCCGAGAAAGGCCAGCCACAGCCAGCGTGGGGCGTTCAGGAAGCGGCGGCCAAGCCATTGGGTCCAGCCAGAGCGTAATTGTTCAGATCCCTCGCGCCTTAGGAGGGCCTTGGGGGCGCAAGGTGCTGACTCTCCCGCTCCCTCCCCTCTGGCGGGGGAGGGTTGGAGAGAGGGGGTCTGAACGGGTTCGCCAGAGCAAGCGGTGACCTCAGGCGGTTTCCTGTGGCGGTCAGCTTCAGGGAGTTCGCGGCGGCGGTCGGCGTCAGGGGGCGGGGTCAGGGACATAGCGGACAAGCCACCAGCGATGCAGAGGGGCGGCGCAGGGCGCCGGTCGATCGGGCAAGGCCTCACGCAGGCCCTCCCGCAGGCAATCGTAAAGGAGCCGCTGCCCCTCAATGCTAAAACCCGGAATCCCGGGGCGATAAGGGTCGCGGCTCAGCAGCCAGAAGCCCCCTGCCCGGGCCACCGCCGCCGGGTCGACGTCAGGCCGCAGGCGGCCACGCAGATACTCCGAGGGCCGGAACAGGCCCGGCCATTGGCCAATCTCCAGCCCAGGGGCGTAGAAGCGCGTCATCGCCACCAGTTGGTAGCGATCAGCGAACAGGGGTCCGGGGAGGTTCGCCACCTCCCCCGCCAGGGCCTCAAAACCATGTGTCTCGTAGAGGATGCGCTGCTGCTTGTCCGGCAAGGGCAGAAGGCCGGTGCGGGCATGGAAGACATAAAAGCTGACCAGGAGCAGATTGAACAGGGCCGCGATCAGCATGGCCCTGGGGACGCGGCGCATGACCGGGGCCAGCAGGGGGACGGCCGTCAACAAATAAAGGATGGCCCAGTTCGGCTGGACGGGGCTGAAGGCCGCCACCAGGGCGAAGAAGCCCAGGGGAAAGAGGGTCCCGGCGACCAGCAGGGCCCGGGCGGGGCAATCCAGGGGCTGGGACGATGCGGAGCGATCCGATTGCCGCGGCTCTGGGTTGCTCCCGGCCGCCACGACAACCGTGACGGCAGAAGACTTGGCTGCCGAAAAGGCGGGCAAATCATCGAGCTGACCAGCAACCGCGAGGAGCGTGGGAGACCGCCGACGCCAGGACAACCACACTCCGGCCAGCAGGGGCAGGAACATAGCGCCCCAGAGGGCGGCCTGGATGCCCAGAAAGCTCAGGACCGCCATCAGGCGCTCACCCAGCCCGGCCCCGGCCAGGGGTGAGACGCGCTCGGGGAGGGCCATGACCGCCCCGGTGGCGGCATCAGCCACCCCGGCGGTGGTGGAAAAGCCGTGGCCGAACTGGAAGCGCAGGGCCAACCAGTCGTTCTGGGCATTCCAGACCAGGTTGGGGCCGAAGACCAGCAGCGCCGCCAGGGCGCCCAGGTAGGGCCAGGGGGTGCGCAGGGCCTTGGGATCGGCCCAGAGGATGGCCCAGAGAAAGACCGGTCCGATCAGGGCCATGCCGTACTTGCCGAGCAGGCCCAGACCGGTGGCCAGGCCCGCCGTCACCCAACGGCGGCGGTCACCGCGCAGGGCGGCCAGGGCCTCGTGCAGGGCCAGGGCCCAGGCCAGGGCCAGGGGGGTATCCGGGGTGGCGAGAACGCCGGAGACCAGGCCGCCGAAGGTCGCGGCGGTCACCACCAGGGCCAGAAATTGCCGTGGTGGCCTGAGACCACAGGCGCGATAAAAGCGGATCAGCACCCACAGGGTCAGGGTGGCGGCGAGAAAATTACCCAGCCGGCCTGCCAGGGCCGAGCCGGGGGCCAGCCAGGAGCCGATGGCCAGCAGGGCCACCCCGGGGGGGTGATCGAAATAGCCCCAATCCAGCCGGCTTGCCCAATCGATGTAGTAGGCCTCGTCCTGGGTCACCGGCAGCAGCCAGGCCGCAACCAGCCGCCAGAGGCTGATGAGGGCGAAGGCCAGCCACAACCAACGGGTGGCGGGGTCGGTCTCCGGAAGCGGTCGGCCAAAAAACTTCATGAGGGTTGGAGAAAATCCAGGGGTACTACCCATCACCAAACAGATTGCGGGGGAGGCCGGCTGTCCGCTCCGGGAGGCATAGCTTACAATACCCGGGCCCGCGGAGAGCCGCCGGCGCTCGCCACAGGAACCCGTCTCCATGCCCGATCCCAGCCCCGCCCGGGCCACCCGACCCCTCTGCCCCAGTCCCGAACTCGCCATCATCATCCCCACCTTCAACGAGGCGGGCAACGTGGCGGAGATCGCCCGGCGCATCGGGTCCTGTCTGGCGGGGATCGACTGGGAGATTATCTTCGTCGACGACGACTCCGCCGACGGCACACCGGAGCGTGTGCGCGAATTGTCCCGCGCGGACGGCCGCATCCGCCTGCTGCGCCGGGTCGGCCGGCGCGGCCTCTCCTCCGCCTGCATCGAGGGCATGCTGGCGACCACCGCCCCCTTCCTGGCGGTCATCGACGCCGACCTGCAACACGACGAAACCCTGCTGCCGCAAATGCTGGCGCGGCTCAAGGCCGAGGACCTGGACATCGTCGTCGGCAGCCGTTACGTCAGCGGCGGCAGCGTCGGCGACTGGAACGAGCGCCGCCAGGCCATGAGCCGCTTCGCCGGCCGACTGGCCCAGCGCCTGATCCACGCCGACCTCGCCGACCCCATGAGTGGCTTCTTCCTGCTGCGTGCCCCGGTGCTGGCGGACTGCGTGCGCGATCTGAGCGGCGTCGGCTACAAGATCCTGCTCGACATCTTCGCCTCCTCCCCCCGACCGCTGAAATTCGCCGAGATCCCTTACGGCTTCCGCCAGCGCGAGCACGGCGAGAGCAAGCTCGACAACGCCGTGCTCTGGGAGTACGCGCTGATGCTGCTGCAGAAGCTCATCGGCCCACGCATCCCAGTGCGTTTCATCGCCTTCTCCCTCATCGGCGGCTCCGGGGTGCTAGTGCACCTGGCGGTACTCTGGCTGCTCAATCGCCTGCTGGGGACCTCCTTCCTCATCGGCCAGACCGTCGCCACCCTGGTGGCCATGACCACCAATTTCTTCCTGAACAACGTCCTCACCTACCGTGACATGCGCCTGCGAGGCCGCCAGCTCCTCTGGGGCTGGTTCTCCTTCGTCATCGCGTGCAGCATCGGCGCCGTTGCCAACGTCGGCATCGCTACCTATCTCTTTGAGGGCGATACCGGCTGGATCCTCTCCGCCCTAGCCGGCATCCTGGTCGGTGCGGTCTGGAACTACGCCGTCACCGCCGTCTACACCTGGCGCGGTAAGGCCGGGTGAGGGTGACGATCCTGCCAGGCAGCAGTTCAATTGGCGATGACAGTCCGTCCTTGACGACACGTAACCTTTCAGCTCCCCTCTCCCCCACCCTCCCCCCACCAGGGGGGAGGGGGCAAGAGCATCAGTGGCTTTCGCCACCCACGCCAGCCAAGGTAACGGGGGGTGAACGCTTTCCCCTTTACGCGCTAAGCCACACCGCAGCGGGGGGGTATGAACGCTTCCCCACAACTTGACCCAGCCACACCCTAGGGATCCCTTCCGCCCCATGAGCCACCCTTTTGCCGTCTTCGACCTTCCGGATGCCCTGCTGCGGGGCCTGGACAAGCTGGGCTTCAGTGACCCGACCCCGGTGCAGCGCCAGGTCATCCCCCTGGCGAATGCCAGCGCCGACCTGCTGGTGACCGCCGCCACCGGCTCGGGTAAGACCCTGGCCTTCCTTCTGCCCATGCTGCGCCACTTCCTGGCGGCGCCCGCCCCGCGCAAGGGCATCCGCGCCCTGGTCCTGGCGCCGACCCGGGAACTGGCCTATCAGATCCAGGAGCACTTCCTCCAGGTGGCGAGCTTTACGCGCCTTACCGTCGGGGTCATCGTCGGCGGGGTGGCCGCCAGCCATCAGGTCAATACCCTGCGCCGCAACCCGGATATCCTTATCGCCACCCCGGGGCGGCTGCTCGACCACCTGGAGCGCGGCGCCACGGACCTGGGCGACCTGGAGTTCCTGGTCCTGGACGAGGCCGACCGCATGCTCGACATGGGCTTCGCCCCGGACGTGATGCAGATCATCCAGACCTGCAACGAGGAGCGGCAATCCCTGCTCTTCTCCGCCACCCTGACCCGTGGCGGCCTGCAGTCCTTCATCGACGCCGCCCTGCGCGACCCCCAACGGGTCCTGGTGGACTCCCACCGGGTAGCCCATCCCGATATCCGTCACCAGCGCCTGCTGGCGGACGACCTGGACCATAAGCGCAAGCTGCTGCTGGCCTATCTCACCCAGGGCGCGGGCGAAACAGGGGACCAGATAGCCATAGCCGTACAGACCCCCTCTCCCCAAACCTCCCCCGCCGGGGGGGAGGGAGTAGGAGAATCAGCAGTTAGTGCCCCCGCAGCCCTCCTGGAACGTGGGGGACCTGAAGCCTTACCCGACAAGATCCTCATCTTCAGCAATACCCGCGAACAGGCAACGGCCCTGGGCAATTACCTGATTGGCAAGGGGCAACGGGCGGCGATCCTCCATGGAGAACTGGAACAGCCGGAACGTGTCCGGGTGCTGAACCTGCTGCGCGACGGCCGTATCCGCATCCTGGTGGCCACGGATGTGGCCGCCCGGGGGCTGGACGTCCCCGGCGTGGACCTGGTGATCAACTTCGAGGTCCCCCGCAGCGGCAGCGATTACCTCCACCGTACCGGGCGCACTGGGCGGGCCGGGGCCCCGGGCCTGGCCATCACCCTGGTCAGCCCGCCGGAATGGAACCGCATGGAGAGCATCGAGCGTTACCTCCAGATCGACCTGCACCCCTTCAGCCTGCTCGGCCTGGAGGGTCGCTACCAGGGACCGACCCGTTCCCGGTCGCCCAGGAAGAAGATCCACGGCCAGGCCCCCAAGCCCGCCGGCGCCCAGGCCCCCAAGGTCAAGGAGCGGCACCGCGACCGCAAGAACATCGGCAAACGCCGCCAGCCCTCGCGGCCCGCGGCGGAGGGTGGCAGCGAGGCAGGCCTCACCCCACCCAAGCGTCCGCCGCTCTGAAAGGCGGACCCAGTCACCGGAGCCCTCCAGCTCCCGTCCCCGGGAGCGCTCCCGTCTCGGACACCCAAGCGCCACGCCCAGATGCCAGAGCGCTCCAGTGCCGGATACCGGAGCCCCCTCCCAGACACCGCGGCCTGCCACACCCGGATATCGGCACCCTCCTGTTCCCGTCACCGGAGCGATTAAGTCCCCGACTTCGTAGCACCCATGGCCCTGCCCTACGTCACCGAACTGCAAGTCCCACGCCACGCCGCCAGTATCCCGGCCCTTCAGGCCCTGTTTGCCTCCCTCTGCGCCAGCCTGGGGATCGCCGACGCCATCCGTCGCCAGGTCGAGCTGGCCCTGGAGGAGGGCATTGCCAACTTTTTCAAACACGCCATCCCGGCGGGGGTGGACGCACCCGTCAGACTGCGCATCGAATTCCAACCGGATGCCATCCGCCTGGTGGCCCGGGCCCAGGGCCGGCCCTTCGACTTCAGCCACCTGCCCCGTTACCAGGCCCCCCACTCCCTCCAGGAGACGCCCCAGGGCCTGGGCACCTTCCTCATCGAACGGGTCATGGACAGCGTCAACTGGCGCTATGTCGCCAAGGAGGGTCAGGAATTCGAGATGATCAAGCGGCTGCCGGCGGCGCTGGCCCCGGACGGTGCCGACGGCCTGGTCCAACCCGAGCGGACCGGGGTCCAGATCCAGGGCGCCATCAGCTACCGGCGCCTGCAAACCGCCGAAGAGGCCCTCGCCCTGGCCAGCGCCGCCTGGGATCTCTATGGTTACGGCTACAAGGAGGTCATCTACTACCCGGAACTGGTCCTGCAACAGGTCCGCTCTGGCCAGCTCCTGTCCTGGATCGCCTGCGACGAGGCAGGGCAGATCCTGGGACATTACGCCATGCTGCGGCACCGGCCCGACGACCCCCTGGGGGAGATGGGGGCGGCCTTCGTCCTGCCGGAGGCGCGTCAGGCCAAGGTCTTCCGCCAGCTTTCCGACCGCCTCCATGCCGATGCGCGCCAGAGCGGCGTCCGCGCCCTTTATTCCCTGTCGGTGACCAATCACGTCGCCACCCAGAAGATCAGCCAGGAGGCGGGACGCATCACCGTCGGCCTGCGCCTGGGGTCCACGCCGGCCATCTTCGTCGAGGGGGCCAAGCCGGGTGATCGCATCACCACCACCCTGAATTACGCTCAGCTCGCCCCACGTCCCAGTCGGACCATCTTCCCGCCCCCCCGCCATCGGGACATGATCCTGCGCAGCTATGGCTGGCTGGGATTGGGCGTGACCACCCCGGAACCCGGGGCCCCACTCCCCGCCGGCCCCGGACCAGGCTCCGGGGATTATCTGCACTGCCAGCGGGATCTGACCTGGAACCGGGCCCTGATCGACGCCGCCGGCGGCGAGGCAGTGCGTTACAAACTGGCCGCCTTCACCGAGTTTCTGACCGAACAGGGGCTGGCCTGCATCCAACTCGCCCTGGACCTTGAGGACCCGGGGACGCCGGCCCTCGCCGCCGCGGCGGAAGACCTGGGATTCTTCTATTCCGGCCTCTTTCCAGAGAGCGGGCCTGGCGGCCATGACATGCTGGAACTCCAGCTCCTCAACGGCATCACCATCGACCCCGAGCAGATCCGGCTGTATCAGGACTCTGGCCAGGCGATCATGGCCTATCTCAAGACCTTGCCGGGCGTACCCTTCCAGGACAGGGGGGCTGGAGAAGCTGATACCCACCTCTGATCATGCCCAGTTTTTGGGGTCGGGGAGCGTCTCTTGGCGAGAGCGAGTATCGGTGAGCATTCCGGGTCGGGTAGCCTCTGGCGGGGGACGCCGAAAATCCATCCCTGGAGGCTTGACGACCGCATCCCTGCGGTCGACACCCCCGCCATAGGCAACCCGACCCGCCCTTCTTCCAGAGAACTTCGGCCAAAAGCACCAGCCTCCGGCCAACACAATGGATACGAGCTGGTCTTACATCACTGGGGGTAAGTCGGGGGGTAAGGGGAGACCCTGCCTGGCAGTCAGCCACGCACCCGCCACAGCAACAGGGCGCCCAGCAGAAACAGGAGCAGAATGGGCAGGAGCGACAGGCGCGGGTCTCCGGTCACCAGGGCGGCGATGCCCACCAGGCCCGGCCCCAGGACGGCGGCGAACTTTCCCAGCATGTTGTAGAAGCCGAAGAACTCCGCCTCGCGCCCCGGGGGAACGAAGCCGGCGAAGAGGGCGCGGCTAAGGGCCTGGATGCCGCCCTGGACCAGGCCGATGACCACCGCCATGGCATAAAACTCCTCGACCCGCGTCATGCCGGAGGCGAGCAGGACCACCAGGGCATAGATGCCGATGGCCAGCAGAATGCCGCGCTTGGCCCCCCAGCGTTCCCCCAGCCAGCCAAAGGCCAGGGCCGAGGGGAACCCGACGAATTGGGTGATGAGCAGGGCGATCATGAGACCATCCGCAGCCAGCCCGATGGCGAGGCCGAAATCCACCGCCATGTGGACGATGGTGTCCACACCGTCGATGTAGCACCAATAGGCGAGCAGGAAGAGAAAGGCATCGCGGCGCTGGCGGATCTCCCCCAGGGTCTGGCGCAGTTCCCGGAAGGCGGCACGGGCGGCCAGGCCCAGGGGCCGGTCGCCGCGGCCGTCCGGCTCACGCACCCACAGGGCCAGGGGGACGGCGAAGAGGGTCCACCAGGCGGCGACGCCGAGGAAGGCGGCCCGCACCGCCTCCCCGGCGTCGGCGAAGCCGAAGTGGGTGGGAAAGAGGGTCATGAGGACATTGAGGGCGAAGAGCAGGCCGCCACCCAGATAGCCCAGGGCATAGCCCAGGGACGAAACCCGGTTGTATTCCTCCGGCCTGGCCACGACCACCAGCAGGGCGTCGTAAAAGATATTGCTGCCGGAAAAGCCCAGCAAGCCGGGGAGATAGAGACCCAGGGCCAGCGCCCAATGTCCCTGGGCGACCAGCCAGAGGGCGCCGGTGGCCAGGACCCCCAAGGCGGTGAAGACCAGCAGAAAGCCCTTCCGGGCCCCAAGCTGATCGGCCAGGGCCCCCAGCAGGGGGGCGGACAGCACGACCAGGGCGCTGCCGAGGGTGTTGGTCATCCCCAGCCAGAAGGTGCTCTCGGTAACCGGCAGGTCGGCGGCCCAGAACTGCTTGAAGAAGACCGGGAAGAAACCGGCGATGACCACGGTGGCGAAGGCGGAGTTGGCCCAATCATAGGTCGCCCAGGCCAGGACCGACCGGCGGCCGCTAGCCCGCGCGGGCCTTTGCTCGCCGGGTGGGGAGCGCGGTTCCTGGCCAGCGGCTTCCCAGGATTCTGGTCCGGTCCCGGCACCGCCCCGGGTCGGCGTCCGGGCCATGGCTCAGTTCTCCGGGGGCTCGTTGGCCAGAATGCCGGCGGTCAGGCACATCCGCACCAGTTCCGCCAGGGACCCGGCGCGCATCTTGTCCATCACCCGGGCGCGGTGGGCCTCCACCGTCTTGGTGCTGACCCCCAGGGCGGCAGCGATCTCGCGGTTGGAACGGCCATCGGTGACCATCACCATCACCTCATGCTCCCGGGGGGTGAGTTCCGCCAGGCGACGGGCGATCTCGGCGCGCTGCTGGCGGTCGACCCGGCGCTGCTTGTCGGCCTCCAGGGCCAGGCGCAGGCTGGCGATCAGGGCCTCGTCGTCGAAGGGTTTCTCGATGAAGTCCAGGGCGCCGGCGCGCATCGCCTTGACCGCCATGCCCACGTCGCCGTGGCCGGTGATGATCACCACCGGGATGCGGATCGCCTCCCGCGCCAGATAGGCCTGGAGTTCCAGACCGCTCATGCCCGGCATGCGCACGTCCAGCAACAGGCAGCCAGCCTGGCCGGGGTAATAGGCGCGCAGGAAGGCCTCGGCGGAGCCGAAGGACTTGACCTTGAGCCCGGCGGACTCGATGAGCCATTCCAGGGAATGGCGCATGGCCTGATCGTCGTCGACGACGAAGACGGTGGGTTCGCTGTGCATTGGCCTTCTCCCTAACTCCATGAAGCAACGGGGTGGTCGGTCCGCCCGCGGTCTCAGGGACCCGCGGGGACCGGTGCCAGGGGCAAGCGTACCTGAAAGCAGGTACCCACGCCCACCTCGGAGGTGACGCGCAACTCGCCGCCATGGTTGCCGAGGATGGTTTGGCTGATCGGCAGCCCCATGCCCATGCCATTGAGTTTGGTGGTGAAGAAGGCATCAAACAGGCGGGCCATGGCCTCGGGTGGGATGCCAGGGCCGCTGTCCTCCACCAGGGCCAGGGCCCAGTCGCCCTCGCGGCGGACGCGCAGGGCGAGCCGGCGCCGCTCGCCCGGGACCTCTTCCAATGCGTCCAGGGCGTTGCGGACCAGATTGAGCAGCACCTGTTCGATCTGCACCCGGTCGACCAGGACCGGAATCTCCTCCGCCGCCAGTTCCCGTTCCACGGCCAATCCCAGCTTGGCGATCTCGAATTCGGCGAAGGCGTTCACCTCCGCCAGCAGTTCATTGAGATCCACTCGCGCCCGCACCGGGGCCTGTTTGCCGACCAGGGCCCGCAGGCGCTTGATGATCTCCCCCGCCCGCTGGGCCTGACTGCCAATCCGGTCCATGGCCAGGGCCAATTCCTCCGGATCGGCATCCCCCCGGCGCAGGCGGCGCCCACAGCCGCTGGCATAGTTGGCGATGGCCGCCAGGGGCTGATTGAGCTCGTGGGCCATGCCCGTGGCCATCTCGCCCATGGTGCTGAGCCGGCAGACATGGACCAGTTCCGCCTGATGCCGGCGGAGCTCCTGCTCGGCGCGGCGCACGGCGGTGATCTCCCGGGCATAGATGTTGACATAACCCAGTTCGCTCACCGGGTAGAACAGGCTGGAGTAGATCCGCTCCCCCTCCTGGAACTCGGCCTCCCGCTGGTGACTGGCGGACAGGGCTTCCCGGGCGAGGGCCAGCCAGGGCTTGGGCAGGGCGCTCGTCCCCTCCCCCGCCCAGGTCTTGAGCAAGGGCTCGCTGGCGCGGTTGTTATAGAGCAGCCGCCCGCCTGGGCTGACGCGCAGCATGGGGATGGGGCTCTCGCTGGCGAAGCCGGCGAGACTGCGGATCTCCTGATCCCGGGCCTTGCGCTGGGTGATGTCGTGCAGGTAGAGGGTATGGAAAAGCTCGTTCTCCAGTTCGAGGGGGACGACGGAGACCTCCAGGGGGACCAGTCGGCCGTCCGCGCGCCGCGCCAGCAGCTCGCTGCGTGTCTGGGGTTCGCGCCCCTGGCGCTGGGCCCGACGCCCCTCCCGCAGCAGGGCGTAGAAATTGGCCCGGGCTGAACCCGCCAGGAGGAGGCGGCTGAAACTTTGCCCCAGGACCTGCTCGCGACCATAGCCGAAGGTCCGTTCCGCGGTGGGATTGAGCTCCCGCACCCGCCCGTGGCGGTCCAGGGTGACGATGGAATCGAGGGCGGCCTCCATGACCGCCGCCTTGAGGGCCTCGCTCTCACGCATCTCGATCTCATGGCGCCGGCTGGTCTCCTCCCGCGCCCGCAGTACCAACAGGGTGAACTGCTGGACCCAGTCCTCAAGCAGGATCAACTGGTTGGCGCCCTGACTGAACCCCGGGTCCTCGATCTCCAGGGCGCGGCGGGCAAAGCCCGACAGGCGCCGCATCACCTTGTTGAGCCGCGCCGAGACCAGGTAGATGACCAGGGTGAAGGTGGTGATGAACACCAGGGCGGCGATCCCCCGCTGCCGCCGCTCGAAGATGCTGACGTGACGGGACATACGCTCCACGTCGACGTAGGACACCAGGGTGGTGAAGAACAGGTTCAGGTCCGAGCCCTCGTAGCCCGGCAGGGATTGGGACGTGACCTGATAATCCTCCCGCCACCGGGACAGGGGGCTGCCGAGCGTCAGCCAGGAGGGGTCCATGCTGACCAGGATGCGCTGATCGTCAGCGTTCACCAGGGCGATGGCGCTGTCCGCGGCCAACAGGCCCCGTTGGGAGGCGAGCAGAAAAGGTCCATTCAGGTCGACGAGAATCACCAGGCTGCCCAGGGGCTCACCCTGGCGGTCCTCGATGGGGCTGCTCACCACCAGATAGGGCTGATTGTCGAGGCTGGTCAGTACCGTCCGTGCCTCCTCGTCGTGGCGCAAGGGTGGGTCCACGCCGGAGGCGATATCCACCGGCAAGGGCCGGTCGTCCGGGGAATAGCGTTCCCGGATCTCCCCGCCGCTATCGACCAGCAGCACCTGGGCCGGGGGCAGCAGACCGTCGCGCTCCAGATAGTCTGGCAGCCAGCCAGGCCGGGCACCGGCGTGGTAGCGGGGCTTGAAGGCCGCGCCCGGCCGCCAGGCCCGGGATTCGAGGTATTCGGCCAGACGCCGGTAATGGGCGACCAGCCGGGTGGTCGCCGTGTACTGGGACAGGTACTGATCGAAGCGGATCAGGCTCTCCCGGGCGCGCTGATCCAGCCGGGTCGCCAGTTCCTGACCGAAGATGCGGGCCAGTTGCTGACTCTGGATCCGTTCCAGGACCCCCCAGACGAGCAGCCCGGCGGCGAGACCCACCAGGATGGCGATGAGCGGCATGGGCACGCCGCGCAACAGGCGAAAGAGGATGGGTTTGAGATCGATGCGAATCACGGCCCGGACCTGAAGCAGTATGGGTCGGAGACGACCGGAAGGGGATGAATGCCAGGTATATTACGCCAAGCGGCAAAGGCTTCGGGCATGACGCCCCGCCCCGATCCTGGGACAATACCGGGACCTAACCTCACCGTCGCGGCACCCTGGCCCTTTTCCTACCGGATACGCTCCAGTTATCGGTGCGACGAGGGAGGCGTCGAAAACGCCGACAACTAATTGGTGAGACCTCTAACCGGAGCTTACTTGTGGCTGATGCTAACGCTCTCGCCCCCGCCCGCCCCCCGGGACTACTGCGGCGCCTCTCGGCGCTGCTCTACGATCTGATTCTACTTTTCGGCATGCTGCTGTTGGCGGCGACCCTGGTGATCGTCCCGGCCTCCGCCCTGACCGGCCACGAAATCTGGATCGAGGGTTGGCCCATGATCCTGTTCCAGTTTTACCTGGTCCTGGTCGGCTACGGTTTTTTCGCCTATTTCTGGCGCTACGGCGGCCAGACCCTGGGCATGCGCACCTGGCGCTTCCGGCTGGTCCGCGCCGATGGCCGGCCCCTGACCGCCGCCGATGTCCGCCGCCGGCTGCTCTGGTCCACCCTGGTCCCCGCCCCCCTGGCCCTGTTCTGGGTCCCCTTCGACCGGGAAGGGCTAGCCCCCCATGACCGCCTCTCCGCCACCCAGCCCCGGCTACTGCCGCCGTAGGTGTTCGCGCTCCCCCGTGACCTGGGCTGGCATGAGTATCACAAGCGGCTGATTTTCCGGCTCCATCCCCCCTGGCGGGTAAGGGTTGGGGAGAAAGGGTCTGTACGGTTACCTTCCGCCAAACTGGCATGGATACCGCAAATGGCTGATTTTCCTGCTCCCTGCCCCCAGGCGGGGGAGGGGTTGGGGAGAAGGGGTCAGAACTAGCCGGACGTCCCCTCCTCCCGGGCCGGCAGAAACTCCAGGGCATTGGCATCCGGATCGCGACAGAACAGGGCCGCGCGCCCCGAGCGACTGCGGGTGTAAGGGAGCCCGGCGGCCTCCAGACGGCGGGCGAGGGCTTCCAGGTCCCTGACGTACAGGGCAAGATGCCGGTCCCGCCCGCCATGGGCGGGGCGCCCGTTCAGGGGATCGGGGTTGGGCAATTCCAGCAGATGGATCTGCTGTGACCCGACCCGCAGCCAGGCGCCGGGGAAACCCAGGTCCGGCCGCTCGACCAGCACCTCCAGCCCCAAGAGGTCGCGATAGAAGCCCAGCGCGCGGGCGGTGTCCGCGACCAGCAGGCTGGCATGGTGAATACCCAGGATGTCTGACATGGGCTGGTATACTAACTCCAATTCGCTCCCAACCTGGATAACAATGACCCGCCGCGCATGAATCCCGATCTGGACAGGCTCCAACCCTACCCCTTTGAAAAGCTCGCCGCCCTCAAGGTCGGCGTGGTACCGCCAGCGGACCTAGGGCCCATCGCCCTGTCCATTGGGGAGCCCAAACACCCGACGCCGGATTTCATTACCGAAACCCTGATCGCGCACCTGCACCTGCTGTCCAGCTACCCCACGACCCGGGGCCTGCCGGCGCTGCGCCAGGCCATCGGCGAGTGGCTTTCCCGGCGCTTCCAGCTCCCCGCCGGCGGCTTGGACCCGGAACGGCAGATCCTGCCCCTCAACGGCACCCGCGAGGGCCTCTTCGCCCTGCCCCAGGCCCTGGTGGACCGGTCGCGGCAACCCCTGGTGCTGATGCCCAACCCCTTCTATCAGATCTACGAGGGGGCGGCCCTGCTGGCCGGGGCCGAGCCGCGCTACCTGCCCTGTCTCGCCGAGCAGGGCTACCTCCCGGATTTCGCGACTGTGACGGCCGACACCTGGCGGCGCTGCCAGTTGCTCTACCTCTGTTCCCCCGGCAACCCCAGCGGGGCGGTGATCCCCCTGGCGACCTTGCAGCGGCTGATCGAACTGGCCGAGGAATTCGATTTCGTCATCGCCGCCGATGAGTGCTATGCCGAACTTTATGATGACGAGGCCCAGCCGCCAGTGGGCCTGCTCCAGGCCGCCGCCAGCTTGGGGCGCGGCGACTACCGCCGCTGCCTGGTCTTCCACAGCCTGTCCAAGCGCTCCAATGTCCCCGGGCTGCGCTCCGGTTTCGTCGCCGGCGATGCGGAACTCATCGAGCGCTTTTTCCAGTACCGCACCTATCACGGCTGCGCCATGCCGGTCCAGCATCAGCACGCCAGCCTCGCCGCCTGGCGGGACGAGGCCCATGTGGTGGCCAACCGCGCCCTGTATCGCGCTAAGTTCGACGCCGTCCTGGCGATCCTGGGCGAGGTCCTGGAGGTCAGCCGGCCCGCGGGCGGCTTCTATCTTTGGCCACGAACCCCGATTCCGGACCCGGACTTCGCCCGGGGCCTCTTCGCCGCGAGCAACGTCACCGTCCTTCCCGGATCCTACCTGTCCCGGGCGGTTGACGGCGTCGATCCGGGCGCGGGCCGCGTCCGCCTGGCCCTGGTGGCGCCCCTGGACGAGTGCGTCGAGGCCGCCTGGCGCATTCGCCGTTACCTCGAAGGCTTGTGATCCGGCACCGCCCCGCCCCGCCCTGCCTCGCATGAACAATTGTATTCGTTTGGAACCCTGGCGCCCCAGAAGGGCTTCGGGGGCACAGGTTGCTGGTTCTCTTGCCCCCTCCCCCCTGGTGGGGGAGGGTTGGGGAGAGGGGGTCTGAATGGTTACCCGGTTATGACCAGCCTTGATACCCCACTCTCAACCTACTCGTCCGGACTCAGCAAAAACCCACGTTGTACCGGGCATCGTTCGTAACACTTTCTTTCCTCCCATTTTCTTTCCTCGATTCTGGAGCAACCCATGAGCGATAACCGCCCCATCATCGAAGCCGCCTTCGAGCGCCGCGCCGAGATCACCCCCCGTAGCGTCGAGACCCTGGTCCGCGATGCCGTCCTGGACACCATGGAGCGCCTCGATCGCGGCGAGATTCGGGTGGCGGAGAAGCGCGACGGTGCCTGGGTGGTGAACGACTGGATCAAGAAGGCGGTGCTGCTGTCCTTCCGCATCGAGGACAACAGCTTCATGAAGGGGGGCTTCACCAACTATTACGACAAGGTCCCCTCCAAGTACCAGGACTACAACAGCCGCGACTTCCGCGACGGCGGAGTGCGGGTCGTGCCGCCGGCCACGGCGCGGCGCGGGGCCTACATCGCCCCCGGCTGCGTGCTCATGCCTTCCTACGTCAACATCGGCGCCTATGTCGATAGCGGGACCATGGTCGATACCTGGGCCACCGTCGGCTCCTGCGCCCAGATCGGCAAGAACGTCCATCTGTCCGGCGGCGTCGGCATCGGCGGCGTCCTGGAGCCGGTCCAGGCAGCGCCTACCATCATCGAGGACCACTGCTTCATCGGCGCCCGCTCCGAGATCGTCGAAGGCGTCATCGTCGAGGAAGGAGCGGTCATCTCCATGGGCGTCTATATCGGCGCCAGCACCAAGATCTATCACCGCGAGACCGGCGAGATCCTTTACGGCCGGGTCCCCGCCGGCGCCGTGGTCGTTCCCGGCAACCTGCCGGCCAAGGACGGGAGCCACAGCCTCTATTGCGCCGTCATCATCAAACAGGTGGACGCGCGCACCCGCGGTAAGGTTGGGATCAACGAACTACTGCGGGATATCTGAGCCTGACTTTATATCGGCCCATCAATGGAATTCCGCTAACCTTTCACCCCCTCTCCCCGGCCCTCCCCCACAAGGGGGGAGGGAGGTTACCGATGCCATGATCCGCCTGTACGGCATTCCCAACTGCGACACCATGAAGAAGGCCCGGCGCTGGCTTGACGAGCACGGCGTTGCCTATGACTTCCACGACTACAAAAAACAGGGCCTGGACGAGGCCCTGCTGCGGGCCTGGGTCGCCGAATTAGGCTGGGAGCGGCTGGCCAACCGCCAGGGCACGACCTGGCGCAAGCTACCGGCGGAGCTACGTGAGGGGCTGGACGCGGAGGGGGCGATTGCGGTCATGCTGGCCAATCCCAGCCTCATTCGCCGCCCCCTGCTCGACACGGGTGAGGCCCGGCATCTGGGTTTCTCACCAGAGGCCTACACGGAGATCTTTCCCCCATGACCCCAACCCTGGACTTGGCCGCCGAACTGATCCGCCGTCCCTCCGTCACCCCCGAGGACGGCGGTTGCCAGGACCTGCTCGCCCAGCGCCTGGCGGCGAGCGGCTTTCGCCTCGAGCATCTGCCCTTCGGCGAGGTCCGTAATCTCTGGGCCCGGCGGGGCTCGGACCGTCCCCTCTTCTGCTTCGCCGGCCACACCGACGTGGTGCCACCCGGGCCCCGGGACCACTGGGACTCGGACCCCTTCACCCCGGCGGTGCGTGAGGGCAAGCTTTACGGCCGCGGGGCCTGCGACATGAAGGGGGAGATCGCGGCCATGGTCACCGCCGCCGAGGCCTTCGTCCGCGACCACCCCGACCACCCAGGCTCCATCGCCTTTCTGATCACCAGTGACGAGGAGGGGCCCTCAGTGGATGGTACGGTTCGGGTGGTGGAGACCCTGGAGGCCCGGGGGGAGAAGATCGACTGGTGCCTGGTGGGGGAGCCCTCCAGCCAGGAGCGCCTGGGGGACACCCTTAAGAACGGCCGCCGCGGCAGCCTGAACGGCTTCCTGACCGTCAAGGGCCGGCAAGGCCATGTGGCCTATCCCCACCGCGCCGTCAATCCCCTGCACGTCCTCGCCCCCTCCCTGGTGGAACTGGTCGATGAGGAATGGGACCAGGGTAACGCCTTCTTTCCGCCCACCACCTTCCAGATCGCCAATCTCAATACTGGCACCGGCGCCGAGAACGTCATCCCCGGCACCCTCACCGCCCAGTTCAATTTCCGCTTCTCCACCGAGGTCACGGCCGAGACCCTCCAGCACCGGGTTGGCACCATCCTCGACCGGGGCGGTTTTGACTACGACCTGACCTGGCGCCTGTCCGGTGACCCCTTCCTAACCCCTGCCGGGGCCTTGGTGGAGGCCGCCTCCCTGGCCATTCTGGAGACCCTGGGCTACCGGCCGCAACTCTCCACCGGCGGCGGCACCTCCGACGGCCGCTTCATCGCCCCCACCGGCGCCCAGGTCCTGGAACTGGGCGCCATCAACGCCAGCATCCACCAGGTCAATGAGCACGTGGGCGTCGAGGAACTGGAGCAGCTCTCGACCATCTACCGCCGCATCCTGGAGAGGCTCCTGGCCTGAGTGGTTCTGGGAGCAGGCTCCTTCGTGAAAAAATCGGCCAAGAAATCGGGCAAGAACCCGACCGGTACCGCGGCTCCGAGCCAGAAGCCTGACCGCGCCACTGGCCCCAAGCCCGATACGCCCCCCGATCCACGCCCCTTCGCCGACCTGAGCCCGGACCGCATCCTGGACGCAGTGGAATCCCTTGGCCTGGTCACCGACGGTCGACTGCTGGCCCTCAACAGCTACGAGAACCGCGTCTATCAGGTCGGCATCGAAGCGGGACAGCCCCTCGTCGCCAAGTTCTACCGCCCGGGGCGCTGGAGCGACGCCGCCATCCTGGAGGAGCACGCCTTCACCCTGGACCTGGCGGAGCGGGAGATCCCGGCGGTGCCGCCCCTGGTCATCGGCGGCCAGACCCTGCATCGCCATGGTGGCTATCGCTTTTCCCTCAGCCCCCGGCGAGGCGGCCGGACGCCGGAACTGGATCGTCCCCAGGTGCTGACCTGGCTGGGCCGCTTCCTGGGCCGCATCCATGCCTTGGGCGAGACGCTCCCCTTCCGGCACCGCCCCCGCCTCGACCTCGCCAGCTTTGGCGAGGACCCTCGGGACTACCTGCTGGCGGCGGGCTGGCTGCCCCCCGAGCTGCGCAACGCCTATGCCAGCGTCTCCGCCCAGGCCCTGGAGACGGTGCGCCGCCTGTTCGACCAGGCGGGCGATGTCCGCCAGCTCCGGCTGCATGGCGACTGCCACCCCGGCAACCTGCTGTGGACCGATGCCGGCCCCCACTTCGTCGATTTTGACGACTGCCGCATGGGTCCGGCGGTGCAGGACCTGTGGATGCTGCTGTGCGGCAGCCGCCAGGAGGTGGCCGCCCAGCTCGACCAGATCCTGACCGGTTACCAGGACTTTCGCGATTTCGACTACCGCGAGCTACGCCTCATCGAGGCCCTGCGCACCCTGCGCCTGATGCACTACAGCGCCTGGCTGGCCCGCCGCTGGGAGGACCCGGCCTTCCCCCTCGCCTTCCCCTGGTTCAACAGCCCCCGCTACTGGGAGGAGCGCATCCTGGAGTTGCGGGAGCAGATCGCCGCCATGCAGGAGGCGCTGCAGTGATAGCCACTTCTCGGGACCTGGACGTATCGCCGGGACCCGATCACCGTCCGGGATAATCCTCGCCCAGCCCCCAAGGGGTTGGCGAACCGGCGGGCCTCAGGCTGACCTCTCCGGCGGTGAAGATCCGGATTTCCCCGGCCACCTCCACCCGCAGGGCGCCCTCGGCAGTGATGCCGGCTTGGGTGCCGATGACGAGCCGCTCGCCCTGACGGATCTCGACCCTTTCACCCCGATAACGGTCGTAGCGCTCCCAGAGCGGCAGGAAGGGGGCCAGACCCTCGCGGCCGTAGCGCTCCAGGGTGACGACCAGGGACTCTGTCGCCAGGGCGGCGATGTGGTTGCGACGGTAGCCCTGGGGACCGAGGATCTCGTCCAGGTCCACCCAGGGCTGGTCGATGCCCTGGACCTGGGCGCCACGCAGGCGGGTGTTGAGGCCCAGGCCGACGACCACCAGGCTCGGGCCCTGGGTCTCGGCGGCCACCTCGATCAGCAGGCCTCCCAACTTGCGCCGCCGCCACAGCAGGTCGTTGGGCCACTTGAGGCCGATGCCCGCCACCCCGGCAGTCTCCAGGGCCTGGGCCAGGGCCGCGCCCGCCGCCAGGCTGAGCCCGCCCAGATGGCCCGGTCCCTGGGGAAAGCGCCACAGCAGGGACAGATAGAGGTTGGCACCATAGGGCGAGACCCAGGTCCGCCCCCGTCGTCCCCGGCCGGCGGACTGGCGCTCAGCCAGGCAGAGGGTCCCGCTCGGGGCGCCGGCATGGCCGGCGGCGAGGAGGTGGGCGTTGGTGGAGTCGATATCATCCAGGATCTCCAGCCGGGCGATCTGGGCCTGGGCTATGTGGCTCAGGGCGCCAAGGAATTGGGCCGGGTCGAGCAGTTCCAGGGGCTCGCTCAGGCGGTAGCCCGTGCCGCGCCGGGACTCGATGGTCAGCCCGAGACGTTCGCTAGCCTTGCGCACGCCCTTCCAGACCGCCGCCCGGCTCAGTCCCAGCCGTTCCGCCAGGGCCTCGCCGGAGTGATAGTGGCCATCCGCCAGTTGGCGGACCAGCTTGAGATAGGTCTCCATGCCGGCCTCAGCCGCCGTGGCCCGGTAAAGAGCCTGGTCTGGTCTCACCGCCCATTTGGCGCATCGTTCTCACCACCCGGATGGCTCATCGTCTCGTCCCCCCTGCTAACTTGATTGTCCGCTGACGGTCATCCACGGGACACGGGGCCTTACCCCTTGGCCGCATCCGCTACCGACACCGCTCGGCCCTGGCCTCCGAGCCAGGCGGCGCGGCGGGTCTGGGCCTGTGGAGGGGCATCCGCCAAGAGCCAGAGTTCGCAGGTATCCAGGGGCGCCGGGGCCAGCCGTGCCCGGCGGACCTGGAGCTCGTCACGGCGGAAGGCGTGAATCTCCACCTCGGACCCCTCCCCCGCCGTCAGCAGCAGCTTGTCCAGGTTGTCGCGGCTGATGCGAAGTCCGTCCAGCGCTACCAGGGTATCCCCCGGGGCCAGGCCGGCAGTCTGGGCGGGACCAGCGGTGAAGACGGTCGCGATGACAGGCTCGGCGCCCTCGGGCCTGAGGCGGATGCCCAAGCTGGGCGTTGGCGTGGTGGCCCCCTCAGCCGTTTGGATGCCGGTTGCCGGAGCTGGGGCACCGTTGGCGGCCAGACCGCCGAAATCCTTGCCCTGGCGGGCCGCCCTTAGGCGCAGGCCGATCCCCAGCTCCGCCAGCAGGGGTGCCAGGTCCAGGTCCTCGGTGCTATCCAGGGCCTGATGGAAAAAGTCGCCCAGGTCCAGCCCGGTCACCGCCATCGCCAGGGTCTCGAAGCCCCGCTCCTCGAGGCCAACGCCGGTGCGGCCATGGCGTTCCCACAGGGCGCGCATCACGTCGTCGAGGGACTTGGTCCCAGCCGTGTCCCGGCGAATGGTCAGGTCGAGCGCCAGGGCCACCAGGGCGCCCTTGGCATAGTAACTGACCAGGGTATTGGGACTGTTCTCGTCCGGCTGATAGAACTTGGTCCAGGCATCGAAGCTCGACTCCGCCAGGGTCTGGACCAGACGCCCCGGGGTGCGCAGGACGCGGGTGATGGCCTCCGCCAGCAGGCCGAGATAGGCCGCCTCGTCGATGCAGCCACTGCGCACCAGGGCCAGGTCGTCATAGTATGAGGTGATGCCCTCGAAAACCCAGAGCAGCCGGGTGTGTACCTCCCGTTCCAGGCCCTGCTCCAGGAAGGCGCGGGGGCGGATGCGCTTGACGTGCCAAAGGTGGAAATACTCGTGGCTGCACAGCCCCAGGAACCGCTGGTAGCCGGGGGTGGGTTGGCCCATTCCCAGGGCCGGTAACTCCTCCCGGGCACAGAGCAGGCTGGTGGAGAAACGATGTTCGAGCCCGCCATAGCCATCGGCGGTGACCTGGGCCAGGAAGAGGTAACGGTTCAGGGGCAGTTCGCCGAAGAGCGCGGCCTGGGTGGTGCAGATGCGACTCAGGTCGGCCTGCAAGCGCGCCTCATCGGCGCGGTGGCGCCCGGTGAGGGTCAGCCAGTGGGGGACGCCGAGGACGTGGAAGGGTATGAGGCTAAAGATGCCCATCTCCACCGGATGGTCGATCAGGTCCTCATAGTCGTCGGCTTGATAGGTCCCGAAGCCGAAGGGTTCCGCCGCCAGGGGTCGCAAGCTGGTCGCCAGACGCCAGTCGGCGTAGGCAGGGCCCTGGGGGGGCTGGATCTCCACCCGACAGGGCAGCCCCTCCAGGCCCCGGACCCCCAGAAAGAGGGCGGGCCCGTTGAAATACCCACGCCGGTCATCCAGGAAGGCACCCCGCACGCTCCCGTCCCAGGCGTAGACCTGCCAGCGGATGACCACCGGCAGACCACGGTGAGCAAGGGTCCAGGTCTGCTTGTCACGTTTTTCCAGGGGCAGATCCCCCTCCGGATCGCCTGCCAACAGGCGGATGAGGTGGCGGGCGAAGTTGCGGATCAGGTAACTGCCAGGAATCCAGGCTGGCAGGGTGAGGATCAGGTCTCCCGCCGGCGGGGGGGTGATGCGCAGTTCGACGGCGAAGACATGGGCTTCGGGTGACAGCGGCTGGACGCGATAGTCAAGGGTGGGGTTTATCTCAACAGGCATTGGTTGTGGTCAGTCAGTAAGAGCGACAGGGCAATGAGGGAATCAAGGCTTGGAAAACGCAGCTGCCGTGATCATCGCTTCGTCCAAGACCAAAACGATCCACGGACTTCATTGTTCTCGCGCCTTTGATCAATTTTTGCCTGACCCCGACGCTTAGACTTTGGATAACGGCATGCCAATCAAGGCGAAGACGGTTAAGCACCCGCGGTAACGGCCCCCGGCGCCGAAGGAAGCGGCGGGAGCAGGGCCGGCCCCCCGGCCGGCAGGTCCAGGTGCACATCCATCTGCGGGAAGGCAATGACGATCCCCCGGGCCCTAAAGGCCGCCAGGGTATCGTTCCGGAGGGCGGCAGCCGACTTGGTGCGGTTCGCTACCTTGATCCAGAACCGGGCCTTGAGCAGGATGGCGCTGTCGGCAAAATCGACCACCAGCACATCGGGCGGGTGGACCTTGAGCACGTAGTGCGAGGCGCGCATGACCTCCAGCAGGGTCTGAATCGCCACCTGAATCTCCGCGTCGTAAGCGATCCCGACCTGAAACTCGTGACGCCGGATGTCGCCATTCAGGGTCCAGTTGCGAAATTCCTTGGAGACGATCTGACTGTTGGGCAAGGCGATGAGGGCATTGTCCTCGGTCTTGATGAAGGTCGCGCGGATGTTGATCTTATGGACCTTGCCATAGACAGAACCAAATTCAATGGTATCCCCAGGTCGCACCTGTTTGCCTAGCAGGATGATGATCCCGGCGAAGAAATTCTCGAGAATATCCTTCAAGGCAAAGCCAAAACCTACGCTGAGACCGCCCACGATCCATTTGAGATTGTCCCAGTCGATATGCAGCGAGGTGAGGGTAATCAGGATGAAAATAATCCAGACGACGTAGCGCACGACCAGATAGGTGGAATTGAGGGCCACCAGATCGAGTTGGCGCGAATCACTGATCACCGTCAACATCTCATGGATCCAGTTGAGGAGAAAGCGCAGGAAAACAGCCACCAGCAGAATACTCACCAGGGTTCGCAGGCTGATGTCAACGGCGGGTGAGGGCGCCAGATCGACATTTAAAAGATGGGCGATAAACCAACTGGCGTTGAAGACTTCGAACCCCCACTGAGTGGCACCCATCAGCAGGGCAAACCACAGCAGCGGGATCAGCAGGGTGGAAATGATGCTGGCCGTCGATGACCGCCGGCCGCGGATGGCATGAGCGACACGCAGCAGGTTTTGGGTTATCACGATCCCGGCATAGAAGATGCTCAGGGCCAGACCGCCACCAATCGCGAGGGCGAGGGCAGGATAGAGATATCCCAACCAGGCGGTGATGCCAACAACCGTCCAGATCAGTCCGGACAGGTGGAACAGGGAATGGATATCCAGGCGATGTTGTTTGTGGATGATGGAATTCCCAATCACCCACAACAGGTTACCCAGCCCCAGCAGCACCAGGGTCATGAGCAACACGCGCTTGGGCGCCAGAAGATCCGTCATCACATCCAGCAGCGCGATGGAGAAAATAGTCAGCAGGAAGGGATTCAATCCCGGGGCATTCTCTTCGTCATAGCGGGATTTCCAGGCGTAATCGGTGATCGCCAGCCCCAGGAACAACATCGCCAGGGTCAAAAACAGACTGTCGTTGGTGCTGGGCAGGGATTGAAAGGCTTGGAGATAAAAAAAGCCCAGCCAGGCCGTTAGGTAAGGACGTTTGTACCTGGCCAGGGGAAAGCTGGTCAGGCGCAGGGTGACCAGGGTGACAATGACGGCGATAACGACAAGGGTGAAGAATTGCCACATCAACGATGGCCAGAGATAGTCATCAGGTATGATGACCCGCCATTGGATCGGCAGCGCAAGCAACCAACTGACGAAACTCCGTTTCAATTCCAGGAACTGAAAGGTGGCGCCACCCACGTTTTCCCCACCACCAAAGAAATCGAACGGCTGAAAAAAATATTGGCGATAGTGCGCTAAAAGCTCTGTCTCGCCCCGATTCAGGATCTGCTGAGATTGAGCAATGAAGTCATCGCTTTGTTGGATAATCTCATCGATCTGTGCGACCCAACGCGCCTGCGTGAGCAAGGCGGAATCGAAATTGTAGGCAATCCAGTTGGCGCGCCAGGCCAGTTCCGGCTCGACCATCTCGATGGATTGGATCATGGTCAGATTATTCTTCATCTGGATGTTTTCCAGATTGAACTTCTGCCGGTAAGCCTGGAGGCTATCGCGGACCTGTTCGAATGACCGGCTTAGATCCTGGATCTGACGATAGTAGAAGGCGGAAAAATATGGGGCATCCTGGGGCTGACCGTCGATCAGGAGCAATAATTCGCTCAGGCGGACCTGAGCACGATGGAGTTTGGTGGCGAATTCATGGCGGCCATCGCGGATGAGGCCATTGATCAGATCAATCTTGGCCCGATCTCGTACCCCCTCGGCATCGCTGGAAATCACGTCGAAATAGTTATCCAGGATGGCCCGGGCATCATAATTTTCATCCACTTCGAGCCGCGGTAGCCGTTGCCGCCATCGCGAGTCCTCCCCCACCCTGGTTTTCCCGCCGGTGACGCTGGTCTGGCCAGCGTCTTGGTAATCGCGAGCGCCAGTCTCGGCGGTGTTGTCCGCCCCGGTGGTATTGCCCGCGTCATGATGGTTGCGATAGATAGCGGTAAAGCTTCCGTCCCGCATCATGTCCCGCAGGGCCTGATTGATCCGGCTCAACAACCAGGCCTGGTCCTTGGCCACCGGAAAGGCACGGTAGGCGTTGGGGGTGAAAAAATCATCGGTTTCCAGGACCTTTAATTGGTCGGGGTACCGGTTCTGGAGGGCGGTGATGATCTCCGCGTCGTCCAGCAAGTAATCAATATTTCCAGCCAGCAAGGCCTGCTCCATCTGGGCCCCGTCGGCAAAGGTCTGCACCCCGCCGATGCGGCCCGCTTGGTACCAGCGATCGATCTGTTCCTGATGGACGCTGCCGTGCAGGGCACCAAAGGTTTTCTTCTCAAAATCCACGGCTGAATGAGCGGATAGCGCTGCACCACGGCCAAGGACCCGGCGCTGGTATTCGTCGATCGGCCAGGAAAAATCCATGGCCGCCTTACGCGGGTCCGTGATCGTGACGGGCACGGCGAGGTGAAAGGCGCCGGCGGCGAGATCTTTCAGCAGCCTGGTGCGATCGCTCTTGACATATTCCAGCCGCAGTTCCTCCCGGCGGGCAATCTCCTCTAGCAGGGCCGGGTAAAAGCCCAGCGGGCGCCCAGTGTCCGCATCGCTCCAGATCAGAGGGGCATGCTCATACCACCCCACCCTGACCAACCGTGAAGCGGCGGTCTCTTGGGTGAGCCACCCGTAACCCCCGAGGATGACCAGCAGGGCCAACCAGGGGAGGATGGATCTAAAACGCGGTACCTGGAACATTCCCTTTGACCCCACTGAGGGTACCCAGCAAAACGATCATTTTATGCCCTCCTCCTGGCCAGCCACCAGACGCACGGCGGGCAGACGGGAAATCCTTGGCCGAGTTCCGGCCTGAGGGGGTAGAATCGGTGCCAATCCAACCAGTGATCTGAATCCCATGTCGCCACATTTTTCCTCTGGCTGGTTAATCCTGATGTTGGTGCTGCCGGGTTTCGTCAGCGCCACCCTGCCAACGCCCACGGCCACCCCTGCGACCGCGCCCACGGCCAAGGTTGAGGATGAGGCTAAGGCTGAAGCTGAGGCCAAGGTTGAGGTTAAGCCCGATACCGAGGCCAAGCCCAAGCCCGACCGGGCTGGCCTGGAGAAGTTGGTCGCCGCGGCCGCCGAACGTCACGGGGTCGAGCTGGCCCTTGTCAAGGCCGTGGTCGCCGCCGAATCCGCCTACGATCCCCAGGCCGTCTCCCGGGCCGGTGCCCGGGGTCTGATGCAGGTCATGCCGGCCACCGCCGCGGACTATGGCGTCGCCGACCAGGAGCGCCTGTTCGACCCCGAGACCAACCTCGATACCGGCACCCGCCACCTCAAGCGCCTGCTGGCCAAATACAAGAACGACTACGGACGCGCCATCATGGCCTACAACGCCGGCGAGGGCGTGGTGGACCGCACGGGTAGCATGGTCACCTACGCCGAGACCCTGTCCTACACCGAGGCGGTGATCCGTCACTACCGCCGCCAAGGCGGCACCAAACCCACCGACGAGGCCCTGGCCAAGGTTCGCCAGTTACGCAAGCTCAAGGGCCAGCAGGCCAAGCAACTCCTGGCCAAATACCTGGACCTCAACCTGCCCTCTTTGCGCGGCAGCTCGCGCACCATCCGTGTGGTTGCCCCGGGGCTGGACGAGAACAGTGCCAAACGCCGGCCTATGATCGTCCTGGAGACCAAAAAGCCTGAGAGCCAGGCCGACTGACAATTCCCTTCCAACCTTCACCGACACTACTTTCCTCTCCGCGCCCTGAACTTAATCCCGACTTGCCCGTGACTGGCCCACCCCTAGCGGGACATGGCAACGGCGGCCTGTAGGCGGATTCCCGCCGGAACTGGCTGATACCTCCCACCTCAGTAATAGCCCCTGTCGGGGTACTCAAGTGTGAATCTAGGGGGGTATGCGCGTGGTGGGGTAGCGAAACCGCCGCTTTGACCCTAGGCTTAGCACATCCACCCTGCGGGTCTCTTGTTGAGGTGAAGCCATGAACCGCCATCTCGCCGCCATCGCCCTTGGCCTGCTGTCCGCCCTGCTCTGGAGCACGAGTGCCATGACCGCCACCCTGGACGAGCAACGCAGCACCCTGGACGATCAGACTGCCGTCGCCGTCACCATTTACAACGAGGACCTGGCCCTAGTAAAGGACCGCCGCCGCCTGGAGCTGCCCGCCGGGCGGCTGGACCTGGCCTTCCGCGATGTGAGCGCCCGGATCCAGCCCGAGACGGCCCTGCTGCGCGGCCTGACCGCCGGGGCCGGGTTGCGCGTCATCGAGCAGAACTTCGACTTCGACCTGCTCACCCCCGCCAAGCTGCTGGAGAAATACGTCGGTCGCCCGGTCGGCGTCATCAAGGTCCACCCCACCACCGGGGAGGAGACCGAGGAGGCGGCGGAGGTCCTGGCCGCGACGGATGGCACGGTCCTGCGCATCGGCGACCGCATCGAGACCGGCGAGCCCGGGCGCATCGTCTTTCGCGAGCTACCTCCTAACCTGCGGGACCGCCCCACCCTGGTGATGAAGCTGGACAACGGCCTGGCCGGTCCCCAGGAGGTGGAACTGTCCTACCTCACCGGCGGCCTATCCTGGAAGGCCGACTACGTGGGCGAACTGGCGGCGGACGACAGCCGGCTGGACCTTACCGGCTGGGTCACCCTCAACAACACCAGCGGCACCACCTATCATGACGCCCTGCTCCAGCTCGTCGCCGGTGACGTCAACCGGGTGCGGGATCAGATCCGGCCGGCGATGGCGATGAAGGAGATGCGGGTCATGGCCGCACCCGCCCCGGAGATGGCGGAGGAGGCCCTGTTCGAGTACCACCTCTACAGCCTGGCTCATCCCACCACCATCGCCGACAACCAGTCCAAGCAGGTGGCCCTGCTGGCGGCCCAGGGGGTACCCACCCGCAAGGAACTGCTCTTCCTGGGCCAGGATTACTACTACCGCGCCCAGCAGGGTGAGATCGGCGTCAAGCTCAAGGCCAGCGTCTTCCTGGAGTTCGACAACCGCGAGGAGGCGCGCCTGGGCCTGCCCCTGCCCAAGGGAGTGGTGCGCATCTATAAGCGGGATTCCCAGGATCAGGCCCAGTTCGTCGGCGAGGACCGCATCGACCACACCCCGAAGAACGAGCAGGTGCGTCTGAAGCTCGGCGAGGCCTTTGACGTCACCGCCGACAAGGTGCAGACGGACTTCGTCAAGCTCTCCGGCATGGGTCCCTGGCAGTATCAGTTCGAGACCGGCTACCGCTTCAAGCTTCGTAACGCCAAGCCCGAGGCCGTCAGGGTCAAGGTCCGGGAGCCCATCCCCGGCGACTGGCAGATGCTGGAAACCAGTCACCCCCAGCGCAAGGTCGCCGCCAACCTGGCGGAGTGGGAGATCGAGATCCCGGCCGAAGGGGAAACGCAGCTGACATACCGAGTACGGGTGAGGTTCTAACCGTCATCAAAGAGGACTCAATTGGTGAAATTGAAATACACCTGTTGGGAAGACGATGGCATGTGGCTGGGATATCTGGAGGAATATCCAGCCTAAATGACCCAAGGAGAAACGCTGCCCGAATTAGAGGAGAATCTTCGGGATATCTACCAAGAGGTGACGAGCGGGAGCATCCCCGCCGTCCGCCACATAGGTGAACTCAATTAAGCTGATCAATCAGGAAGCCCTGATTAATTGCTTCATGGATTGCCTCTCAGCCATCCAGGGGTTGCGTTCAATCCTCCGGCCGCAAGTGCGGGAAGAGGAGCACATCGCGGATCGAGGCCGAATCGGTGAAAAGCATCACCAAGCGGTCGATGCCGATGCCCTCCCCCGCCGTGGGCGGCATGCCGTGCTCCAGGGCGCGGACATAGTCGGCATCGAAGTGCATGGCCTCCTCGTCGCCGGCGTCCTTCTCCGCCACCTGGCGACGGAAGCGCTCGGCCTGATCCTCGGCGTCGTTGAGCTCGGAAAAGCCGTTGGCGAGTTCGCGGCCGCCGACGTAGAACTCGAAGCGGTCGGTGACGAAGGGATCCTGATCGTTGCACCGCGCCAGGGGTGAGACCTCGGTGGGGTACTGGGTGATGAAGGTTGGGTCCTTGAGCTGGTGCTCGGCCACCTGGTCGAAGATTTCCATCTGCACCTTGCCCAGGCCCCAGGTCGGCTTGAATGCGAGACCCAGGCGCCGTGCCAGAGCGCGGGCCGCTTCCAGGTCGTCAAGGTCGGCTGAGGTGATGCCCCGCTCCGCCCCATAACGCAGAATGGCCTCGCGCACCGTTAGGCGGGCGAAGGGCTTGCCAAAGTCGTAGGTCTCCCCCTGGTAGCTGACCAGGGTGGAACCGGTCACCTCCTCAGCCATGCCCCGCAGCAGGTCCTCGGTAAGATCCATCAGGTCCTCGTAATCGGCATAGGCCTCATAGAACTCCACCATGGTGAACTCGGGGTTGTGACGGGTGGAGAGGCCCTCGTTGCGGAAGTTGCGGTTGATTTCGTAGACCTTCTCGAAGCCACCTACCACCAGGCGCTTGAGGTAGAGCTCCGGGGCGATGCGCAAAAAGAGCTGCATGTCCAGGGCGTGATGGTGGGTGATGAAGGGCCGCGCCGCCGCCCCACCGGGGATGACCTGCATCATCGGCGTTTCCACCTCCAGATAGCCCCGGCCATCCAGATAGTTCCGCAGATACTGGATGATGCGGGTGCGGGCGCGGAAGGTCTGGCGCGTGCACTCGTTCATGATCAGGTCCAGGTAGCGCTGGCGATACTTGCTCTCCTGGTGGGTAAGGCCGTGGAACTTCTCCGGCAGGGGGCGCAGGGCCTTGGTCAGCAGGCGCAGGGTCTCGACCCGCACCGACACCTCGCCCGTCTTGGTCTTGAACAGCACCCCCTCGGCGCCAAGGATGTCGCCCAGGTCCAGGTCGCGCTTGAACCAGGCGTAGTCCTCTTCTCCCAGGGTATCACGCTGGATGAAGAGCTGGATCTGCCCGGACATGTCCTGGAGGTGACAGAAGCTGGCCTTACCCATGACGCGCCGACTCATCAGCCGCCCGGCGACCTTGACCCGCAGGCCCAGGGCCTCCAGCTCCTCCGCCGGCCGGTCGCCATACTCGGCCACCAGTTCCCCGCCCATGACGTTGCGACGGAAGTCATTGGGAAAGGCATTGCCGTTCTCGCGCAGGGCGCGCAGTTTCTCCCGGCGCTGGGCGATGAGCTTGTTTTCGTCGAGGGGTTGCTGGTCAGGATTATTCATGGGTATTCGCGCTTACTACCGAGGCCGGGGGTAGCCACAACCTTGGCATTATGGCCCAGAAGCCCATCGGGCACTAACTGCTGCATGGCCAGGTTGTCGTTGAGCACCGCGCTCACCTCCAGGTCTGGATACCGATGGGCAAGGAACGTCGGGACATGGCGGTGGGAACTGAGCGCGGTAATGCCCGCCCGGGACAGCCACAGAGCGATCCCGACCTGACTGCTCGCCGGCCCCGGAGTGACCCATGGTGGGAGTTCACCTCGGGCCTGTTCAGCCCTTCGTCCAAGGATCCTCCTCCTCGGAACCGGTTGCGGCCCTCGTGGTACCAGCGGGACCCGGAGAACTCGCGGAAGGCGTGACACCCGAGGAACTGGCGGCACGGTCGGCAGTTCCGTCAGTCGCTCTCTCTTTCCCCTCGTTTCTCGCCTGGTCACTCGTCACCCCGGTCTTCCCCCACCGGCCAAAGGCCGGACGCTGGCTTTTCCGCCACAGACCCCCAGCGCTGAAGCAACCCCAGCCCCACCGCAGCCAGTTGAGCAGGCTGTTGGCCAGCCACAGGGCCCAGGCGAGCATGAGCAGGCGGTAGACCCACAGGGGCACGGAGATCACCCCGGGCTGGGGCAGGGTCTCAGTGGCGCGGTCTTGGTACCAAAGGAGTTGAGTGACGCCGGAGGCCCTACCGGAGCCGTTACCGGCGATCTGCATCTCCGGCTGGCCCAGCAGGCCCTCGGCGATCGCCGCCGCCAGGGCGCCCAGGGCCTGGAAGCTCAACAGGACCAGGCCGAGCTGCACCAGATTGAAGGCCCGATCGTTCAACCTCTGACCCTTGGCGCCGCGCCAGGCGAGGGCCAGCAACCAGGCGACAACGAGCAAGGCGCCGGCGGCCGGGGCCTGGGTCAGGCCGAGCAGCAGCAGGCCCCACTGCCAGGCGCCGGCGGGGCTGAGGGGGAGGCGCGCCAGGGCCAGGGCGGCCACCAGGATCAGGGGGATCAGGCTCCAGAAGAGCACCGCCGGGCCCAGGGTCGGCCCGCGCGCCCACAGCACCCAGCGATCCTGACCCAGTTCGATGCGGGTGGTGGCATTGACGCTGGGGATGCCCAGGCCCACCGCCGGGGCGGTGAGGTGGTTGGCGATGCCGCGGTCCTCGTGCCAGGACAGCACCGCCTCCTGGGTCCCCGGGTGGACCGGCAGCAGGACCTGCCCCTCCTCCTGGCGGATGGGCTGGGTGATGCCGTCCAAGGTCACGGTTTGCAGCTCGGCACCCGCCGGCAGGCTGACCGGCTGGCGACCGCCACGGGAGGCGCGCAGGATCAGCCGCAGACGGCTCTCGGTGGCCCGGTCACCCGGACGCAGGGTCAGCTCGCTGGCATCGACCGTCAGACTGGTGCCGGGGGCGCCGGCCGGCCGGCTGATCGTCAGGCGCAGGGTCTCACCGGCCCAGGGACGCCATTCAGGTTGCCACTGGCCCGCCGGGCTCTGGTGATGGACCGGGGCCAGGCCCTCGACCTGGACATGCCAGATGGTGCTAGCGTCCAGGCGCCAGATCTCGGTCCAGTCCTGGGTCGCGGGGGCGGTCAGGGTCAGTTCCGCCTCGGGCGTGAGCTGGGACTCCCAGACTAGTTCGCTCTCCCCGGCTTGCAGATGGGCGGTCAAGAGGCCGGCGCTGACCTTGAGCCCGGGCGTGAGGACCGCCTCTCCGGGCAGCAGGGGGATGGACAGGGTGAGGGGCGCCTCGGGCGGGGTGAGGCGCCGCAGCCGGGACTGGACCCGCCAGGAGAGATCGAGGACCAGGGTCCGCTCCAGCTCCAGGAAGGGCGGCAGGGTAGCCGTTGCCCCGGCGACGGATGGTGAGTCGCTGTCGTCCTGACCCGGCCGGTCTGGCTGGCCGTTGGCGCCCGCGGCGACACCCTCAGTCCCGGCGAGCGGGGGGGGGTCACCGTCGATCGCACTTGCTTGACCTGGCTGCGTGGTAGCGCCACCCTTCACCGCCTCCTGACCCACCTCGTCACCAGCCAAGCTCCGCGCATCAGTGGCCGTCTCCCGCATCAACAGGAGCTGGACCTCCGGGACGCCGTTGTCACCGACACCGGCGATGCGCCAGCCGCTACTGGTCACCGTCACCTGGCGGGGCCGCAGCGGCAGGGGCAGGCTGATCCGCTCCCGCGGAGGCAAGGCGCCGGCGAGGGTAAGGCGCTGACGACCCGCCGCCACCAGGATCCAAAGATAACCATCTGTGCCGCGCAGCACGGCGGTGGCCGGCTCGCCGTCGATCTCGACCCGGCTGGGCAGCCACTGCCCCGTCTTGGCGGGCAGGGGGATGCCCACTGGCGCGGCCGCATCAACGTCCAGTTCCAACCGTAACTGGTTGGGCGTGGCGGTCAGATTCAGGTTAGGGATCTCGGCGCAGCGGGGTTGGCAGTCCGGTGGGGCCAGCAGCCGCGCCTTCAACTCGTTGAGCAACTCCGGGCCAGGCAAGGTCTGCGCATGGCTAGCGATGGGAATCAGGGTCAGAAACGCCAGACTGCCCGCGAGCCATAAGCTGGCAAAACCAATCCGGTCAGGCTGGCTTGCCCTCCGGCGAACTGACGCTGGGGTCGAAGCCGGAGCCGAGCCCGAATCTGAAGCTGAATCAAGTCCCGGTGCTGCTGAGGTCTCGGCATCGGGGTCCGAACCCCGTGCTTGACGCTTCCCCGCGCCCCAAGGCCACCTCGTGCCCGGCCCCTTGAACAAACCCGGACCGCCCAGCAGCACAAAGATCAGCCCCGCCATCAGCAGCAGCCGTAGCACTGCCAGGGCCAGATTGAGGTCGGGGGGGACGAGTATGAGACGCAGCTCCTGCCCCATCTGGACCGGTCCCTGCCAGTGGAGCTGAACCTGATTCCAGCGCCAATCCGGCAGACCAGGACCGGTCTGGGTCAGGGCGTCCGGATCCATACGCTTGAGGTCAGCGCCGGGCGCACTGGCCTTACCTTCCAACCCCCCGCCGCTTGACTCCAGTCGTGAGAGCGCCTTGCCACGGGAGGCCAGGGACTGGCCCGTGCCCGGCGCTGGGGGGGCGGCCGGGACCGGGCGCGGGGCCTGGTCGCCATAGGCCTCCGCCTCCAGGGGCAGCATGCCTCCCTCCCCGGCCAGGTCCGCCTTCAGGGCCTGGCCGGGCGTCGGCTGAGCCAGGTAGGGATGTTCGAGCTGGGGATAAAGGCCCAGGCGCAACTGCCCGGCCATGAAGGGGATGGCGATCAGCGCCAGGACCAGGATGGACCCCAGGCGAAAGGCCTTGACCCAGCGCGTCAGCCCACTGCGCGTCGGCAGGACCCGCCCGAGGGCGATGGCGGCCAGCAGGCTCAACCACGCATACTGGGGCGCTTCGGCCTCCTGCCAGGTCAGGACTAACGCCACCAGGGCCAGGGCGGCGGCCCACCAGCCAAAGAGCCGGCCCACGGCCAGGGTGATGACCAGCACCAGGAAGAAGTCCAGCAGGGTCCAGGCCGCCAGCCAGCTTCCTGGTGCCCGGTCCACCCCCAGGGCGGCCAGGAGACGCCAGCCGGGGGGCAGATTGAGGTCGGCGCTGACCTGGCTGAAGTCCCGGGCCCAGCCGGTGGCGGAGAGGCGGCTGGTCCGAAGCAGCCGGCTATCGGCATTCAGGTCGAGTTGGCCGCGGCGCACCTCGACCCCGGCAGCGCCACTGGCCTGGTCGAGGGTGATCGACTGGGGCTCGCCATCCAGGACCACCCGTCCCAAGTCCATGCCGGGACCGGCGTCGAGGCGCCAGCCCGCCGTCAGGGTCCCGGTGATGCGGTCGCGCACGCTGAAGCCCTGGCCGTCGAAATCCAGCCAGAGGCGACGCTGAAGGCGCAACTGGTCCGGCTCCGGTTGCGGATCACCGCGGCGGATGACGTCCAGATGCAGCGTCACGCCAGGGGTCAGGCGATAGGCGGGCAGGGACTGCCAGTCCGCCGGTAACTCGGTCTGGCGTGGATCCAGGGCCGGCGCGCCCCCGGGCTCGGTCAGACGCACGGCAGTATTGGCCTGGTAGACCCAGAGTTCCTCCGCCGGCCAGGGCTCCGGCAGGTCCGGGAAGGGAAAAGCCGTCGCCTCTTGCGGATAGCGGGCCTGGAGGCTGAGCTCCCAACGACCGGGCCGGACCTGGAGCACCAGACGACCATCCGCCTCCAGCCGCGCCGGCAGCGGGCTGACGAGGGCCATGGGGATGACCCCGGCCGGCAGGGTCGCGGGCAGGCTGATCTCCCGGGGCCGCCCGGCGACCTCCAGTACGATTCGCGTGGTCAGGCGCAGCGGCACGCCCTCCTCCAGGCGACGGAAAACCTGGAGGTGGAACCGGTCCTCCGGGGCGGCGACGCTGGCCGGGGCCGGCGCCGGGGCCTGGTCGGAGAGCCAGACCTGGCCCTGCTCGTTGAGGACCGGAAACAGCAGGTCCCGACCCGCCACGCGCATGGCCAGCAACGCCACCTGGGGCGGCAAGGTCAAGGCGGGAGGCAGGCGCTCCCAGCGAAAGCGCCCCTCAAGGCGGTAATGGCCCGCCGGCAGCCAGACCACCGGCTGATTGCCACGGCTCACGACCGGCAACGGCTGGTCCCTGCCACTGACCCGCACCTCCTGCGGCCAGGTCTCACCATCCCCGGGCAAGGGGACGGGGATTGGCCGGGTCGCGAAGACCCTGACGTCGAGACCGAACCGTCCCCCGGTAGTGTCCAGTTCCAGCTCCAGCCTGACCGGCCAGGCGCAGGGCCGGCCCTGGGGATCGCCCTGGAGCCGGGGACAGCTATGGGTGGGTTCGTCCCACAGGACCCAGTCCGTCCAGTCCACCAAGGGCGGGGGCACCTGTGCGATGGGCAGCGGACTGGCCAGGCCCACTCCGGAGAGGATGAGTCCGCCCGCTAGTAACAGTAGGACCAGCAACGGTAGCCGTAGCCGCAGCGGCAGCCGCAACGGCGGAAACAGGCGGGTCAGCAAGGTCCTCGGCCGGCAACGCAGGGACGGGCGGACCATGGGTGGTCTCCATCAGCGGGATGATGGGATAAGTGTAGTCGGGATCAGAGAGGCCGCCGCAATCACCGCCTGCCCCAAGGCCAGGCCACCGTCATTGGCAGGGACCTGGCGATGGCTGAGAACCCGCATCCCTCGGCCGCGCAACTCCCGGGCCAGGGCCTCGAACAGGGTCTTGTTCTGCATGACCCCGCCGGAAAGGGCCACCGTGTTCAGACCGCGCGCCTCCGCCAGACGCACCGCCAGTTCGGCCGTGGCCCGCGCCAGGCCAAGATGAAAGCGGGCGGCGATGGCCCCCAGGGCCCGCTCATGGATATCCTGATCCGCATCTCCCCGGTCCCGTTCCTGGACCACCGGCCCAATGCTTCCCCGGGCATGCCTCAGATTCTGCAGACCCGCAGCCCTTATTAGGCGCTCCTGGATGACCTGACCTGTATCCCTATGGTCCTGATCATGGATGATCTGGCCCGTACCCTCTTGGTCCCGATCCTGACTGACCTGGTCTCCGCCCTCCAGGGACAAAGCCAAGGGAACGTTGGCCAGATCCTCCAACAGGCAGCGCCAGAATGGAGCAGGGTCGAGTTGCCAGCGCCCCTCGGCCTCGACCAGACCGAAGGGGTAGGTCTCCCCGGCGGTCAGGGCCCGGGCACCGGCGGTGACCGCCAGGGTCTCCAGCTCGATGGCGGCCTGGCCCTCATAGGAGATGCCATCACGACACAACCCCAGGGCGGCGGCGACGGCATCGAACAGGCGGCCGGCGGAACTGGTCTGGGGGGAGTTCAGCCCCCGGGCCATCATGGTATCCAGGGTCGCCAGGGGCTTGGTGGCCAGGTAGCGGGTCAGTTCCAGGTCCGGATAGGCGGCTGTGACCTCCTCCCAGCCTAGGCAGGTGGCGAGTTGGGCGTAGAGGTTGCGCCAGGGTTCGCGGATGGCCCGCGCCCCGCCGGGCAGGGGCACCGGGCGCAACTGCCCCAGGCGCTCGTAGCCCCGGTAATCGGCGACCAGAAACTCCCCGCCCCAGACGGTGCCGTCCGCGCCCCAGCCCAGGCCGTCGAAGGCGATACCCAGGACCGCACCGGCGTCCAGGGGCCAGCCGGCATCCGCCAGGACGCTGGCGATGTGGGCGAAGTGATGCTGGACCCGGACGACCTCGATCCCCCGCTCCGCCGCCAGGGCCTGGCCCACCAGGGTCGAGCGATAATCGGGATGGAGATCCAGGGCAAGCCGGACCGGCCGGTGGTGAAACAGTGCCTGATAAAGCCCAAGGGTGCGCTCGAACTCGTCGGCGGTGCGGGCATCCTCCAGGTCGCCCAGATGCTGCGACAGGATCGCCTGGGCGGGACTACCACCACCCTGGGCCGCCCCACCAATATCGGCAGCTGTTGGTAAGCTCTTCCCCGCCCCGTCACCCTCGGCAGAAATTGGTAACGGGGCCTCCTTAAGCAGGGCATGGCCGGTCTCCCCCCCCCTCCCCTCGCAGGAGGGGGTTGGGGGGAGGGGGTGAACGCCTTCCTCCATAACAAGGGTAGCTCCAGATCCAGCAAGTGGCGCCGAGACAGCCCTTGTGCCGGAGCGCAACAAACAAATGGTGTTTTTCAGCTCCCCACCCAGGGCCAGAACGGGCGGCGCGACCGCGAAACCAGGCGGTAGATTGAGCGGCAGCGGCGCCAGTCCCCGGGCACGCCGCAAGGGCCGGACCTCGCCGTCCATCACCCGCAGCACCGAGTCGTCTACCCGGTTGAGGATCTCGCGATCGTGCAATAGGTAGACATCCGCCAGCCCGGTTAGGCGCTGCCGTGCATCGTCGTTAGCAATGCACTGGGGCTCCTCACTGCGATTGCCGCTGGTCATGACCAACGGACGGTTCCAGTCCTGCAACAGGAGCCGGTGCAGGGGACTGTAGGGGAGCATGAAGCCCAGGGTGGACTGGCCGGGCGCGACCTGATCCGCCAGCGGCGTTGGGTCCGCTGGCTTCTTATCGAGGAGCATCACCGGCGCCGCGGGGCTCTGCAACGCCGACGCCTCGACCTCCGTCAGCCAAGCATAGCGGCGGATGACCTCCAGATCCCGGGCCATGAGGGCGAAGGGCTTGCGATAACGCCCCTTGCGCTGGCGCAGGGCGGCGACGGCCTGGGCATTGGTGGCATCACAGGCCAGATGAAAACCACCGATACCCTTGATGGCCAGGATCTGGCCCTGGGCCAGCAGCCGGCTGGTGGCGGCGACGGCGTCCACCGCATCGAGACTGGCGGGCGCGATCACCTGGCCCTGGGCATCTTCCAGCCAGGCCCGGGGCCCGCAGACCGGGCAGGCGATGGGCTGGGCATGGAAGCGGCGATCCGCTGGATCCTCGTACTCCCGGCGGCAGTCCGGGCAGAGGGGAAACGCCGCCATGCTGGTATTGGCCCGGTCATAAGGGATGGCGCGAACGATGCTGAGGCGGGGGCCGCAATGGGTGCAGTTGGCGAAGGGATAGCGATAGCGCCGGTCAGCCGGGTCCGCGATCTCGGCGGCGCAGGCGGCGCAGGTAGCGGCGTCCGCGACCACGCCGGTCTCAATCCGCCCGGCGACGCTGGCGCGGATGTGAAACCCTTCCGTCTCCACCTTACCAGCCCTGTCCCCAGCCCCAGTACCAATCCCAATCCATGTCCCTGTCCCAGCATCAGCCCCAGTCCTAGAATCAGCCTCGGTCCCCCTACCAGCGCCAACCTCAGCCGCGGCACTGTCCAGTGCCGCCAGACCTGCCGGCCAGGGTTGCCGCTCCAGGCTGTCGATGCGCGCCAGGATCGGGCACTCGCTCACCAGACGTTGGCAAAAGGTCTCCAGCGCAGCCCCTGCTCCACGAGCCTGGATCAGTACCCCCTCGCCGTCGTTACGCACCTCCCCGCTAAGACCCAATTCCCGCGCCAGCCGCCAGACGGTGGGACGAAAGCCGACGCCTTGCACCAGTCCACGGACGCGGATGCGCTCAGCGGCAAGAGAGCGGTCGCTCATTGGCTGTCATAAAAGGAATGTCGGGAGATCTTGGATTCGTAGGTCACCCGCACCCGCTCCGACTGGTTGAGATAGAGGAGCCAGGCGGTCAGGATGATGATCTGCTGACCGTTGTAGAGGAAGATCAGCAGATTCTCCTGGCTGAGCGAGATGTAGAAGGCATTCAGCATGCTCAGCAGGATTTTCAGCAAAAACAGCCCGGAGGCGATGAGGCGGAACTGGTTGTACTTGGTGAACAGCGTGAACAGCACCACGCCGGAGGTCAGCAGGTCGATGAATAAGGTCAGCCTGATGGCCTGGCCATCAGGAGAGGGATTGAGACCAGTCGGCCCCATCGGCGGATAGATTTCCGGGAACAGCAAGACCTGATAGAGCACCGTGACCACGAACACCAGGCCCAGGTAGCCGGCCAGGACCAACAGCCAGCCACCGATACCAAAGAGTTGCTGCCTTCTCGCTTTCTCCTTGGGAATTTCTCGCCACTCGCCCATTGATCGCTCCACCTTAAAAAAGACCGTCGTTCCAACTGCTGGGTAACCCCGCCCTAATCTACTCCCCCCCAGGAAGGGCGAGAGTGGCTTGGAAAGGACAGGCACCTGGCTCTCACTCCCTTCGCGGAACATCAGAGAGCGGGGCAAGTATAATCCCCCCTGCTTTTACTGCCGCACTTGCGTTTGACGAGATCCGGACTACGGAATCCTGACGTCATCCGGGGTGTGTCGGGATCACCCACGAATGTCTGAACAAATGTCCGAATGAATTTTTTTCCAAGGTTGAAGCAAGTCGTTGCACCCCCTTGACCTCCTCGGCGCCCTGGTGGACTCGGCGGCCTGGCCCTGGCTGCGGGGGGGGCTGCATGGCGCCTTTTTTTTCGTCGCCTTCTATCTGCTCAAGCGGATGTATGACCTGCGACACGAGACGGAACCGCGCCATCTGGCACCCCCGCGCCTCCCTCTGCGCTTTGCCGCCCTCGGGCTAGGCCTGCTCTTCGCCCTCCTCCTCGCTTACCAGGCAAGCTGGCAACTGGCGGGGCTCTTCCGTCCCTCGTTCCTGGCCTTCATGCAGACCTATGACCGGCGGCAGTTCAACCCCGCCCATGGCATCCAGCGCGGGCGCATCCTCGACCGGCGTGGCGAGGTCCTGGCCTATAGCGAGGAGGCGGAGGGCAAGGTCAAGCGGCGTTACCCCTACGGCCCGGCCTTCGCCCATACCATCGGCTACAGCCATCCGCGCTTCGGTGCCGCCGGGGTGGAGGCGGCGGCCAGCCAGCACCTCAACGGCGCCAACCCGGAGCGACTGGCGTCCTGGGGGGAACTGGGTCGGCAACTGCTGACCCAAGGCAAGCGTCCCCGGGGCCAGGACCTGGTCCTGACCCTGGACCTGGAACTGCAACTGGCCGCCCTGCAAGGGCTGGGCAACCGCCGCGGCGCCGTGGTCCTGCTGCGGCCGGCGGACGGCGCCATTCTGGCCCTGGCGAGCACGCCGACCTTCGACCCCAGCGCGATCTCCGCCGCCCTGTTCGCGGGTCGACCGGCTGATTCCCCCCTCCTCAACCGGGCGACTCAGGGCCTGTATCCGCCCGGCTCCACCTTCAAGATCGCCCTGGCGGCCGAGGCCCTGGAACAGGGCTTCACCGGCACCCTCCATTGCCCGGCGGAGGGCTTCACCACCTCCCCCCGCTACCCGCTGATCCGCGACCATGACTATTACAGCGCGCGCCGCGCCGGCCGCGCCTGGGCCGGTCATGGCAACCTGGACCTGAGCACGGCCTTCAGCGAGTCCTCCAACGTCTTCTTCGCCCAACTCGGGGTCCGGTATGGCCACGCGGCCTTTCGCGCCCATCTGGAACGGCTGCTCTTCGGCCAGCCGGTGCGGCTCTACCCCGGCATGGACCGCACCGGGGCCATCAATACCAGCCGGGTACCACGCATCGCGGACAAGGACCAGTATGGTCTGGCCCAGGCGTCCATCGGCCAGGGGGTGGTGACCGCCTCCCCGGCTCATTTGGCGCTGATCACCGCGGCCATCGCCCATCAGGGCATCGCCATGCAGCCACGGCTGATCGCCACCGAGCCCACCGCCCCCCTGGGGCGCCTCATGTCGGAGGCCACCGCCAAACGGCTGAGCAAGATGATGCGCCGGGTGGTGACCGAGGGCACGGGCAAGACCATCAACACCGACCAGGTGGCCATCGCCGGCAAGACCGGCACGGCGGAAAACGCCCAGGGGGCTTCCCACGGCTGGTTCGTCGGTTTCGCCCCGGCGGAACGGCCGACCCTGGCGGTGGCCGTCCTGGTGGAACAGGGCGGTTATGGCGCGACCAGTGCCGCCCCCATCGCCCGGGACCTGCTGCTGCGGGCCCAAGACCTGGGGTTGTTGAAATGACGGACAGGGGTCCCGGCCGATGAAAACCCTGGCACCCTGGGAGGCCCGGCGGCCCGAGCGGGAACTGCTGCTGATCTGCCTCGGCGGCGTCAGTCTGGGGGTCATCCTGGTCAGCGCCTCCCTGCACACCGCGGGCAAACCCCTGGGGCTGAGCCAATTCCTGCCGTTTCTGGCCTATGGTCTGTGCCTGGCGGGTTTGCACCTGGCCCTGGTCCTGGGCGGCTCCCGCGGCGACCAGCTCCTAGTGGTGGCCCTGGCCTTTCTCGCCGGCTTCGGCCTGCTGGCGCGGGCGCGTCTGGGGGCCTTCGGCGATGAAGCGGCGGACCCCGGCGGTTCGGGGGATCTGAGCGCATTGCGCGACCTAAACGACCCGGGGGGCCTTTCCGGCCCGGGCGAGTTGGGCAAGCTGGGCGAGATGAGCAGCGATCTCACCGGGACGGGCGGCCTTGACGGCCTGGTCGACTTGGGCGGCCTTGGCGACCTGACTGGCCCGGGTGGTCTCAGCGGCCTGGCCGGCCTGGCCGGACTGGCCGATTACGCCTTCGTCGTCGGTTTCGCCCTCCTGACCCTCCTCGCCCTGGGCCTGGGTGGCGGGCGCTACCGCTCCCTGGGGACTGGTCACTGGATCTGGGCCTGGGCCGGCCTATCCCTCCTGCTGGTGCTGGTCCTGCTGGTCACCGGCCAGCGCTTCCGCGGCGCGGTCTTTGGTGCCGGCCTCCTCACCCCCACTGAACTGCTCAAGATCAGCTTTGTCCTCTTCAGCGCCACTTACATCGACCGCGAGGCCAAGGCCCTGAGCCTCTGGCGCTTCCATGACCTGCTACCACCCTGGCGCCCCCTGCTGCCCCTGGTCGGGGTGGGCGCCGCGTTGCTGATCATGCTGCTGATCCAGCGCGACCTGGGCATGGTCCTGCTGCTCGGGCTGACCCTGCCCCTACTCCTGGTCCTGGGTACCGGCCGCTGGGGCTACGCCGGTTACGGCCTGACCCTGGCCAGCCTCCTGGGGTGGCTGCTGCTGGGATTCTTCGAGCACGGCGAGCGACGCATCCAGGCCTGGCTCAATCCCTTCCAGGACCCCACCGGCGCCAGTTGGCAGGTGCTGCAGGGGCTTTCGGGCATGCATGCCGGCGGGCTCTGGGGGGATGGCTTTGGCGCCGGCAATCCGGAGTACACCCCCATCGCCGAATCGGACTTCATCTATGCCGTCATCGGCGAGGAACTGGGCTTCATCGGCACCGCCCTGGTCCTGGCCTTCTTCCTGATTCTCATCCTGCGCGGGCTGCAGATCGCCGTCCGTGCCCGCTCCTCCTTCGGCCTGCTGCTGGCCGCGGGGCTGACCACCATCCTGGCGGCGCAGGTGGTGCTCAATGCCGGCGGCGTCACCAGCCTCCTACCCCTGACGGGCATCACCCTGCCCTTCATCAGCCAGGGGGGCAGCAGCCTGGTGACGGCCTTCGCCCTTCTCGGCCTGCTGCTGGCCATATCCGACGGCGAGCCGCCGCGAAGCGCTGGCACCAGGCGGGATGTCAGGCCCCGGAAGACAAGCCCGGTGAAACCGCGCCCTGGTAATGGCCCGCGCCCCGGATCTGGACCTGGCTTTGAATCCAGCGCTGGCTCTGGACGTGGCGGTTTCCCCGAGCCTATGCCGGGACTTGGCCCTAAGCCCAGACCTGGTCCCAGCCTTGAATCAGCCCGTAACCTCCGCTCAGAGAGTGCATCTGGTCTTGGAACTAGGCCTAGCTCTGGCCCGGGTCCCGCTCACGGGCGTGGCCCTGGCTCTCCCACCAGGACCGGTAAGTCTCGTCTGGGGCCATGACCCGTGCCTGGGCGCTGCTGACGCGAGCGCCCGCGCCATCGGTGATGGCGATGTCAAAGTCCACCAGCGCCCCCTTGATGCGACTGACGGTCAGGGTCACGATCACCTCATCGCCCGGCAGCACGGGTTTGCGCATGCGGTCGGGGACGAAGGTCAGACCCAGGGAACCATCCCCGGGAAAGACGGTGCCGAAGAGGCCGGAGATGGTGCTCTGGATGAGGCCTCCCGGCACGATGATGTCCGTCACCCCAGGGAAGCGGCGTTGTGCCGCCGCCAGATCACGATGAATGGCGTTGCGGTCACCGGTCAGTTCGCAGTAGGTGTCGACCTGCTGCCGGCTGAAGCTGAGCCGGGTGCGATACTCCTGCCCAGTAGTCAGCATGGAGGCGGTGAAGCAGGCGGTCGGCGACATGGCGTGTCCTCAAGGTCTGGAGTCATGAAATGGGCGGATGGGTCCCGCATGGTCTGCGCAGCACAATATATCCCTTGGCCAAGGATGAATCCGCATCCATGACCAGCTCTTTTCCTGATGGTAAACCGATTCGGAGGGTGGACATGCCATCCCAACGATCACGGACGGCTGCTGACGGGCCTCGCCGAAAAAGCCGTCGACCGACCGGGTGTTGCCGAACTCCCCCGGCAGCTTGCGGGGTACCCTTGAGCCTCAACGCAGCCCATGTGGCGCAACCGTTCGGCGAGGTCGGCATCCTCCACCCAAACGATCTTCGAAGCCTCCGACTATTCACCGCGTCCTCCTTGCCACTCTCTCACTGCTGTGCTTCGCGGCTGAGGTCGTGGCCCAGGATGTCGAGCCCCGCCGCTTCCCTGGGAGCGGCCTACGACTGGGGTGGAGAGTCCAGGGTAGAGGGGGTGGCAAAAGGCGATTATCGGGAGACGCTCTTCTTTGGCCTGTCCGCGGGTATTTCCATCGACCAGCGATCGAGCGTCCAGGTCACCTATGTCGGCAACCGCGCCCAGAAAGACATCGGTGCCGACAGCGACAATGTCGGGCTTGCCTACACGATACGATTTTAAAGTCGCGCCATGGAATGCCGCCTGGACTTATTTGAGTCCATCGAGTAGAGCTTGGATGACGCCATGATCACGGGGTGTTGCTCCCACTCACGTGAGTTGGCCTTGCGAGGAAGCGATCGACAGCCGTCGACAGGTTGAACAGCATCCGCTCGCGCCCGAGCGTTTCCCCCAGCGGTGAACGCTGGACCATGCTCAGGGCTTCGGGGTTGAGGCCCACGAGCCAGAGCAGGACGCCATGCTCGCGGAGACGTTCCTCGCCCTCGGTGAGCATCTTCAGCGCCGAATACTCGATGTCTGGCACGGCGCTGAAGTCGAGGGCCACCACCTGGGGCTGTTCGGCATCGATCAGCGGCAGCATCCGCTCGCCGATGTGCTGGGCGTTGGCGAAGAAGATCCGGCCCTCAGGACGCAGGATCAGGAGCCCGGGGAAGGATTCGTCCTCCGGGTGCTCGTCGGTGCGCGGGCGGTAGACGTCGGTACCCGGCTTGCGGCCGAGGACATAGACCGGTGGGCGCGCGGTCTGAAAGGCGAGGGCGACCAGGGAGAGGATGACCGCCACGGCGATGCCCTTGAGGGTACCGAGCAGGACGACGCCACCAAAGGCTGCCAGGGCCCACAGAAACTCCATCTTGCGCACGCGCAGGATGTCGCGAAACTCCGCCGGCTGGATCAGGCCTATCGAGTACACGATGACCACGGCGGCCAGGGTCGCCTGGGGCATCAGCCCCATCAGGGGCGCGAGCAGGAGCAGGGTCGCTACTGCTGCGGCGGCCGTCACCAGACCGGCCATCTGAGTGCGAGAGCCGGCGCGGCGATTCACCGCCGTCTGTGAGGTGCCGCCCCCGGCCGGCATGCCGCTGAGGAGGCCGCCGGCGATGTTCCCGAACCCAGTGGCGACGAGCTCCTGGTTAGGCTCAGGCCGTGGCTCGCCGCGTCCCGCGAAGGCCCGCGCCGCCGCGATGGTCTCGGTGAAGCTCATGAGCGCGATGCCGAGCGCGCCGGGCCAGAGCTGCTCCACCAGATCGAGGCTTGGGGGGGTAAAGGCGGGCAGTCCCTTAGGGATATGACCCAGGGTCTCGACGCCCAAGGTGTGGAGCGCGAACAGGCCCGAGGCGGCGATGCCGAGCGCGATCGCCACCAGGGGGGCCGGGGCGCGGGGCGCGAATCGCTCCAACCCCACCAGAATGGCCAACATCGCGGCACCGACCGCGAGTGTCGCGAGGGAGGTCTCCGGCAGGTGATGGAAGAGCGCCAGCAGGTTCTGAAGAAATCCGCCCTTGTCAAAGTGAATGCCCAGGAGTTTCGGTACCTGGTCGAGGACGATGACCAGCCCGATCCCCGCCTTGAAACCAGTGAGCACCGGCTCCGAGATGAAACTGGCGACGGCGCCGAGACGCAGCACGGCGGCCAGGATCAGCATGAGCCCGACCAGGACGGCCAGGGTGGCGGCGGCGGTGAGCAAGGCCGCCGGATCCCCGTCCGGAACCACCAGGGCGAGCTGAGTCCCGGTGAGGATGGCCAGTGTCGTGGTGGTGCTGACGCTGAGCGGTCGCGAGGTCCCCAGGATGGCGTAGATCACCATCGGGACGAAGGCCGTGTAGAGACCCACCTCCACCGGCAGCCCAGCGACCGTGGCATAGGCCATGGCCTTGGGGACCACCACCGCCGCGGTGGTCAGGCCAGCGACGAGATCCAGACGGAGCCAATCCTTCTGGTAACCGCGAAGCCAATCGAGCAGTGGGATGCTAGTCATCGGGCTTTCTCCAGCTTCAATCGTGTCGGCCCCCGCGCCCACGCCAGCATCGCCGGCAATGCCGCCCCCGCGTTCAATGCCCGCCAAAGACCAGGGTCTGGATCGGCAGCAACAGGGCCTGCATGCGCAGGATCAAGGCATGCACGAGCCCGACCGTGTCGATGAGATGCAGTCCGAGGCTGGCCCAAAAGCCGGTGTCGGGGTCCTGAAGCGCCTCGTGGTTGCTGGTGTAAAGATTGGCGATGCAGTTGCCGCCCAGGGGCAGGTCGGCGAGTTGGCCCTGGTACAGCGGCTCCAGGATCACGGTGATGGTGCCGGGGCGCCCCATCTGCTGGAGATCCACCAGGGTGTCGGTTGACTTCACCTGGCCGGAGGCGACGACCGGCTGGACCCCGCTCACCACCATCGGGACAATCTCCCAGGGCTTGGCGATGCAGGCGACCTCGCCGATCATCCCCACCTTGATCACCTGGGCCTCGATCTGACCGAAGCCGGCCATGAGGTGCGTGGTCGGGCGCTCCGGCACCAGGATGCCGGCCGGCCTGAGCATCGGGTTGACGATGTCGCCGGGGCGCAAGGCGAACTGCTGCAACATCCCGTCGGTGCCGGCCACCACCAGGGTCTTGCGCAGCGCGACCTCAGCCTCTTTGAGCGCCGCCTCGACGCTCGCCTTCTCGGCCGGAAGCTCGAGTTCGATCCGCGAGACGATGGCCTCGCGGCTCGCCAAGGCCGCGTCGAGGGCGCCCTGCTGGGTATCGACCTGGACCTGCACGCGCTCGACGTCACGCTCCGCGATCGAGCCCGGGCTGCGTTTCTGCACCTCCGCGCGCGCCGCCAGTTCGTCGATGGCCTGCTGCAGGGCGCCGCGCGCCTGGACCACCCTGCCCTCGGCCTCCTTGAGCTGGGACTGGGCCACGACCATGTCGGCTTCGATCTCCGCGATCTTGCGCTTGGCCGTCTCCACCGCCGCCTCCTGCTGGGTGCTGTCGAGCCGGAACAGAGGCTGCCCTTCCTTGACCTGCTGATTGATCTCGACGAAGGTTTCGGCGACCCGGCCATTGGTCTCCGGCAGGATGGTGACGGTGCGGAACACCGAGGAGGCGGCCTTGGTTGAGGGGTGAAAGTAGAAGACCGTCGTGATCAGGCTCACGGTCAGGATCAGGCACAGGGTGATCCCCCAGCGCAGTTCATACCAGACGGTGAACAGGTTGATCTCACGTCCGACCCGCTTACCCTGCGCGAAACGGCGATACAGGTAGTCCGGCAGGATGGTCAGCATCGAGCAAAGGAAGAGCTCCAACATGGCTTAGGCCCCCCGGAGCTCGGGCTGAGCGTTGGCTGGCGGCGACGACTGGCGTGCCGGCGGCGCCTCGGCCATCGGCGGGGTCGCCGGAGCATCGGGCGCTGGTCCTCCCGCCATCCGCTCCAGCGAGCTGGCGATGGACGTCAGCGGCGTCGTGAAGTCCGGTAGCGGAATCAGGGCCAGGAGCAGCCCGGCGATCCAGAACAGGTGGTTGTGGGTGAAGAGCGCGATCAGCGCCAGCACCGCGACGATCTCCATCTGCACCTTCTGGCCGCGATGGGCCATGTGCTCCGGCAGGGCGTGGAGCTTGAAGTAAAAGACGCCGATCCCGATCACCGCGAGCAGCACGAAGATGGCCGTCGACACGAAGAGCAGGTCGGTCTCCCCCGGGGCCGTGATGAAGAACGGCAAGTGATGCGTCGCGGCCGGGTGTAACGGTTCCGCCATCGGTGAATCTCCTGGTTGATGGTTATGCGATCGCGAGAACCAAGTCTCTCGGTAAGCGGGGCCAGGCGTTGGCTAAAGCAACCCCTGGGCACGCCGCGCCGCCTCGATCACCTCGATTCCCGCACGGTGCGCGACCCTGTCAAACCGGATCGTGGGTGGTTCGGAAGACAGTTCGATTGCCGCGACGAGGGTCTTGTAGGCGGCCGATGTCAGGTGACGGTCCAGCGCCCCCTGGGAATCCCACTCTTCAACCAGCGTGAAGGCGTTGGGGTTCTCGATGTCGGTGTAGAAACGACAGCCGAGACAGCCGGGCAAGACGCGCGTGGGCTCAAGCAGAGAGCCAACGCTTTTCAAGATTTCCGCATGGTGGGACTGGGGTACGCACATGCGCAGTGAGAAGACGATCATCGGCAGCTTGCCCGGGTGATGACGTTGTCATCCTCTTGAGCAATAAGCCTGCCAGGCGACCATAAGGCCGCCTCTCTGTCCGGACTTTCAATAAAATCAGCCAGTTTACGGGGCCCCACTGGCGCCGCTAGCAAAGACCGCGAAATCAGACTCCGATATTTCGGCGTTTCTACGCAGCCCCGGAGCCGGGCCGTCTGAGCCCCAGGCGCTTCATGCGCGACTCCAGGGTCGTTGGCTTGATGCCAAGCCGCTCCGCGGCGCCACCGGAACCGCGAATACGCCAGCCAGTCTGTTCCAGGACCTGACGTATGTGGTCACATTCCCGCGCCGCGAGCGTGCTTGCGGGTGCCATGAGCGGGATTTCCCGCCGCGTCTTCTGGGTGGCGGGCATCGGTTCGGGGCCAAGCGCGACGTGCAAGGTCGGGCCGTGGGCAAGGATCATCGCCCGTTCGATCAGGTTGCGCAGTTCGCGCACGTTCCCCGGCCAGGGATAGGTGAGGAGGGCGGTCATGGATTCCTCAGCGATGTGCTTGATGGGCTTGCCCATGGACTCGCTGAGCCCCCTGACAAACTCCCAGGCGAGCAGCGGGATATCCTCCGGGCGCTCGCGCAGCGGTGGCACGATGACCGGAAAGACGTTCAGCCGGTAGTAGAGGTCATCGCGGAAGCGGCCCTTGGCGACCGCGCGCCTGAGGTCCCGGTTCGTCGCCGCGATCAGGCGCACGTTGACCCGGATCGTGCGGGTGCTCCCCACGCGCTCGAAACGGCCGTCCTGGAGCACACGCAGCAGCTTGGTCTGCAACTCCAACGGCAGTTCGCCGACCTCGTCGAGGAAGAGCGTCGAGCCGTCCGCCAGCTCGAAGCGGCCCATCTGCCGCGCTAGCGCCCCGGTGTAAGCGCCCTTCTCGCGCCCAAAGAGCTCGGCCTCGATCAGCGAAGCCGGCAAGGCGGCGCAGTTGACCTTGACCATGGGCCGCTGCCGGCGGTTGCTCAGGTCATGGATGGCATCGGCCAGCAACTCCTTGCCGGTGCCGGTCTCGCCGAGGAGCAGGACGGTGGCATCGGTCGGGGCGACTTGCGCGATCTCCTCCAGGACCCGGGTGAAGGCCGCGGAGCGACTCGCCAGTCCCTTTCCGGCGCCAGGGCCGACGGAATGGCGGAGGTAATTGTTCTCCGCCTCCAGACGCTCCTTCAAGTGCGTGATCTCAGCAAGCGCGGCGGCGAGCTCGGCCTCGCGCCGGCTGCGCACCAGGGCCTGGGCCAACACCTCGCCGATGATTTTTAGCCGAATGATCAGGTCCTCGGGCCAGGCTCGGGTGCGTTGGAAGGCGGTGAAGGTGATGACGCCGATGACCCGGCCGCCAACCCGCAGCGGGATGCCCAGATTGGACTGCAAACCGATGCGCTCGCAATATTCAATCTCCACCTTGGCCTGGGGCGGCAAATTAGCCGGGATATTGGGCAGGACGACCGTCCGGCCCGCCCTGAGCTCGCCAAAATACCAGGGCAGGGATGGGGCCGGGCCGAGCGACGTTGCCTCAAAGCCATCGCGGGCCACCGAGCACAGGACCTGGAAGGGACCCTCCGGGCCCATCAGCTCGCCAAAGCTACACCGGTCGAAGCCGAGGAAGTCGATCAGCCGCCTCAGTGCTCCGGCGATCTCATCAATCACCCGCTCAGAGGGGAGATCGGCAAATTGGGCGGACAGATCGCCGAGCAGGCGCTCGAAGGCCAGCCGCTCGGCACAGGAGAAATCCTCGCTATCGCATCTTGGCAAATCTTGCGGGTCTGGCGTTGCACTCATCGAGTCATGGCCGTTTCCAGAGGAAGCATGTTTAACCGTCGGATGGTTGGATGGGGCAAAACGCTACCATCGGCGAAACAAGCAAACAAGGGTGTTGGCGCGGGTGTGGGCACGGGGCCAGGCGGAGCGACGATGGCCCTGCGGGAGGTTGGGTTGGGGCCACGACGGCCCGCTCCGGACATCGTGGAAACTCCGAAATTTCGGAGAACCGTTCTGGCATTGTCGCGGCCCTTACCGCAACGGGTCCACTAAGCAGTTGAGTTCCTTTTGAAGGGTGAATCTGGGGGCGCTAGCGCTTGACTGGCAGGCTTATTGCCTCTTGGCTGATAGTCCCACCGCGCCGGCCAGGTTTCGGCGCGTGGGGAGCGATGGCTGGGCAGTTGGCGTCGGCCCCAGCCTGGTGGTCCTGGACGAAGGGATGGCCAGGACCACCACGACCGCCAAGGACGATATCTATGCCTTTATCTTCGGGCAGAAGGGGCTCATGGCCGGCCTGGGTATCCAGGGGTCCAAGATCACCCGGATGCAACCCAAGCCCTGAAGGTTTCCGTCGACAGACACGGATCGGCGACGCCGATCCAGGGAGTTCTCATGACCCCCCCCCTCGAACGTGAGAAGGACCGCATCCGCGCCGTTACGGGCCTCCTCCATCAGGCCTGCAAGCCCATCCGCATCCTGCGGACCATCGACTGGGCCCCGGAGGTCAAGGCGGCCTTCCTGGCCAGTGGCTGCCGGGAACTGCCGGAGGTCACCTACCCCGCCTTTGACCCTGGGCCCAGCATCGCCGCGGTGCGGGAGGCTCGGCGTCAGATCGTGCCGGTGACGACCATCGATGTCTGGCTGGAGCGCCATGCCCACGACATCGAACTGGCGGCGCGGATGCTGGCGGCCGTCGGGACGCCGAGCTTCTTCGACTACGGCCGGCAGCTCTATGGGGAACCCTCCGCCCCCCTGCGCTATTCCGCCATCACCCCCCTGGAGCTGGCGCAAAGCGTCCTCGACACCATCGCCCAACTGGATCAGGTCCAGATCCCGATTGCCCCCCCGGCCTGGCACGATGCCGAGGCAGTGGCGGCGGACCTGGACCGGGCGGTGCGGGCCCACTTTGGTGATCAGGCCCCGGCGGTGGAACTGGTAGACCGCCTGTCGGCCAATGCCCTGGCGACGGCCTCGGCGATCCGTATCCGCCGCGGCGCCCGCTTCACCGACCGTGACTATACCCAGTTGTTGCACCATGAGGCCTACATCCACGTGGCGACCTCCCTGAACGGCAAGGCCCAGACCGACCTGCCCCTGCTCGCCGCGGGCCATCCCGGTACCACCCGCACCCAGGAGGGGCTGGCGGTCTTCGCCGAGGTCATCAGCGGGGCGATCGAACTGGACCGCATGCGGCGCCTGGCGGACCGGGTGCTGGCGATCCAGATGGCCATCGAGGGGGCGGATTTTCTCCAGGTCCATGCCTTTTTCCTGGAACGGACCGGCGACCCCGATCAGGCCTTCGAGAACACCCGGCGGGTCTTCCGGGGTGGTGTCATCACGGGTGGGGCCCCCTTCTGCAAGGATCTGGTCTATCTCATGGGCCTGCTGCAGGTGAACTACTTCCTACACGCTGCCTTTGCCGCCGGGCGGGCCGACTGTCTGCGCCTCCTGTTCTGCGGCAAACTCAATCTGCTCGACATCCCCGCGCTATGCGAACTCTACGCCATGGGTCTGTGCCGGGCGCCACGCTTCCTCCCGCCCTGGGTCAGCGACCCCCGCTATCTGCTCGCTCTGCTCACCTTCGCCGTCTTCACCAACCGGGTGAACCTGGGGCCATTGATCGAACTGGCGCGCAAGCTCCTGGACAGCGCGCCCCTGGTGCGGATGCCAGAATCTGAGTAATCCGCGGCTCCCCTCTCCTTAGCCCCACGATCCTGCCGGGCGACTATGCTTATTCCATTACGACCGCTGGCCAACGCAGGGCCCGGCACCGCGAAGGGGTTGATCGCCCCCCGCAGGGCCGCAGGTCCTGGCCCCCTTCTTGGAGGATGATCGCCCATGACCCAGGTCCTGAATCTGGATAACGAACCGGAATTTCAGCTCGGAGGCCCCGCCTACCGCCTCATGCAGCGGCTGGGGCTGATCCGGCCCGGCACGCCATCCATCTTGCGCCGGTTCGTCGCCTTCCTGCTGCTCACCTGGGTGCCCCTGCTGATCCTGGCACTTATCGAGGGCAGTGCGTTGGGGCCGACACCTCAGGAGTCCTTGCTGTTTGATTTCGCGACCTACGCCCGCTTTTTCCTGGCCATCCCCCTGCTCTTCCTCTCCGAGGTGACCGTCGGTCCGCGCTTGCGGATGGCGGGGCGCCAATTCCTGGATGGCCACTTCATTCGGGAGGATGATCTACCCGCCTTCGCGGCGGCGGTGGCGCGCATCCGCCAGCGGCGCGAGGCCCTCCTGCCCGAGGTGGTGATGGTCGGTCTCGCCTTTCTCGGTGCCTGGTTCCTCGCCATCGAAAGCTGGACCGCGACGGGGCCGGTCCTTACCTGGCGGTCGGGGGGGCCGGAGAGCCTGCTGGGACTCTCACTGGCGGGTTTGTGGTACTACCTGATCGCCGTGCCCCTCCTGCAGTTCTTCGTGTCCCGCTGGCTCTGGCGCCTGATCATCTGGAGCCTGTTCCTCTTCGAGTTGTCCCGGTTGGACCTCAGGCTGATCCCCACCCACCCGGATCGCGCCGCCGGCCTGGGATTTCTCGGCGGTGCCCACCTCTCCCTGGGCATCTTCCCCTTCGCCTTCAGTTGCGTCCTCAGCGCCAACCTGGCCTTCCAGATCTATTTCGGGGGCGCACCCATCGAGTCCTTCAAGCTCCTGTTCCTGGTCTACCTGGTGGTGATGGTGCTCCTCATCCTCGGCCCCCTACTCATCTTTACCCCCAAACTCGCCAGGGCTCGGCGGCAGGGGATGCGGGATTACAGCCTTCTGGCCAACGACTATAACCGCGCCTTTCACCAGAAGTGGGTGGTCGGGCCAGCCCCGGACGATGAACCCCTGCTGGGCAGCGGCGACATCCAGTCCCTCGCCGACCTGGGCAACAGCTTTGGCTTCATCCGCGACATGAAGATCTTCCCCTTCAGCCAGCAGCAGATCCTGCAGATCGCGATCGTCGCCTCCCTACCCGGCCTCCCCCTCATCTTCCTGGTGATGCCCGTGATGGAGCTGTTGAACCTGCTGGCGGGCGCGTTGCTATGACCGCAGCGGAGACTGTCTCGAAAGCCGGTTACAGCCGGGTGTGCTCCTTGGCCAGGCCGCCATTTACCCCGCGCACTTTCACCCTGTCGGCATCCTCCGCAAGATTCTGCCGCGGATGGCGGCCGGGATTAATTACGTTTTCTCTCTACACTGATCAACGTCGGGAACTGCTTGGCTACTTGATCAGAATCGGCAAGCCCCCAGTAACACCCTAGGAGACCTGAATGATGCCCCTCGGAAGATATTTCGCCCTCTTGGCGCTGTTGGCTGGCGGCAGCCTGCCGGTCTGGAGCACGGCCGGAGCGGCCGTCCCAGGCCCGGCAGCGCCCGAGGCCACCGTCCAGGTGGCCATACCCCCGGCCGATCAGACCATGCCACCGGCCGATCAGGCGCCGGCGGTGGCGCCCTTGGCCTCTCCCGATTCCTCTCAGATCGCGGCGGAGCCCGCGCTCGCCGTGGTCCCGCTGGTGGACGCTAAGGCGGATGCCATCCTGCGTGGAATGAGCGATTTCCTCGCCAGCCAGGCGCGCTTCCGGGTCCATGTTCTGCGAAGCCTGGACCTGGTGCTGGACAATGGTCAGAAGATCCAGGCCGACAGCAGCGCGGTGGTAACGGTCCAACGCCCCGATCGGCTGCGGGTTACGCGCAAGGGGATCAATTCGGACCGTCTGGTCATTTTCGACGGCCAAACCTTGACCCTGGCGGGAAGCGATGGCCTTTACGCGACCGCCGCGGCCCCTGCCACCCTCGATGCCTTCCTCGACCGCGCCATCGAGCGGCTGGGGCTGGTTCCGCCCGGTGCCGACCTGCTGTATGCCAATCCCTACCAAGTCCTGACCGAGGACCTAGTGGAGTCTACTTATATCGGCCAGGCCCTGATCAATGGGGTCCGGTGCGATCACCTGGCCTTCCGCAACCGGTCCGTCGATTGGCAACTCTGGGTGGAGGCCGGACCCCGGCCACTGCCCTGCAAGATGGCGGTCACCGCGCGGGAGACCGAACAGGCCCCGCAGTTCGTCGCCTACTACCGGGACTGGGACCTGCAGCCGGTCTTTGGGGCGGATGAGTTCAGCTTCACGCCACCCCCGGGGGCGACCAGGATCGACATTAGCAACGCCACGGCACTGACGGCACAATGAGGACCACCCATGATGAAGATGTCTAACTTTGGCTCGCCCCTGGGCGGGCGTCATGGCCGGCTCGTCGGCCTTATAGGTCTGGTTATGTGCGGCCTGGCGTTGCTGGTCTTGGCGCCGGTGGAGGGCTGGGCCCGGGGGGATCACGGGGGCGGCGCGCGCGGTGCCAGATCGGTCCAGGCCACGGCCCCCAGTTCGGTACGGGCCAGCCGCGGCACGAGCGCCAGCGCTAGTCGTACCACGGGGGCGAGCCGCAACCTCAATGCCACTCAGAATGTCAATGCCAACCGCAACGTCAACGTCAATAAGGACGTGAACGTCAATCGCAACGTCAACGTCAATCGGGACGTCGATGTCCATCATCACTATGGCGGGGATTATCACAACGATTGGGACAATGCCGGGGCCTTCGTCGCCGGCGCGGTCGTCGGTGGCATCACGGGTGCGGCCATCGCCTCGGCCAGTCAGCCGAATACGGTGGTGGTCACCGCGGGCACCGTCGTCACCACCCTGCCGAGTGGCTGTACCACGGCCATCATCAATGGCATCAGCTACCATCAGTGCGGCGGCGTTTACTACCGCCCGCAGTACAGTGGTAGCTCGGTGGTCTATGTGGTAGCGACCCCTTAGCCCTTTAGCGCGCTTGCCGCGAGCCGCGGCTCGCGCCGGCTTGATTTCCAGCGCCTGATGCGCTTTACAAAAACTGGGCCAGCCAGGGCCCGCACGGAACCGCTGTATCGATCAGCGGTTCATCATCAAGTTGCCAACGGTGATGAATATGAGCAAATCCAAGAAAGACCGCAAATCAGGCCAGGACAAGGAAAGGAACCTGGTCGACAAAGTCGCCGTGGAGGGCCAGCCGCAGGAGCCCAACGGCAAGTTGAGCCGTAAGGACTACGAGACCGAATTGGCCAAGCTGCACGTCGAGCTGGTCAAGCTCCAGGAGTGGGTCAAGCAACAGGGGCTCAAGGTGATCGTCGTTTTCGAGGGCCGCGACGGCGCGGGCAAGGGCGGCACCATCAAGGCCATCACCGAGCGCGTCAGCCCGCGAGTCTTCCGCGTGGTGGCCCTGCCCACCCCCACAGAGCGGGAGAAATCCCAGATGTACGCCCAGCGCTACATGGCGCACTTCCCGGCGGCGGGAGAGATCGTGATCTTCGACCGCAGTTGGTACAACCGGGCCGGCGTCGAGCGGGTCATGGGCTTCTGCACCGAGGAGCAGGCCACGAAATTTCTCAAGATGACCCCCTTGGTCGAACGGGCCATGGTCGATTCCGGCATCATCCTCATCAAATACTGGCTGGAGGTCAGCCCCGAGGAACAGACCCGCCGCCTGGAGGCGCGCATCGACGACGGGCGCAAGATCTGGAAGCTCTCCCCCATGGACCTGGAGTCCTACAACCGCTGGGACGACTACACCAAGGCCCGCGACGAGATGTTCGCCGCCACCGACAGCTCCTGGGCCCCCTGGTTCGTCGCCAACTCCGAGAACAAGAAGCGGGTGCGGTTGAACGTCATCCATCACCTGCTCAGCCGGATCCCCTACCAGGAGGTGAAACGGGAAAAGGTCAAGCTCCCGGAGCGCAAGCACCTGGGCCGCTATCAATCGCCGGATTACCCCTTCCGCCACATCCCCACGGTCTACTGAGAGGACGGACCATGCACGTCGCCGCCGGTACGGGTCTGTTTCTGCTGATCGCGATCTTCGTCATCTTCCCGCTGGCAGATCGCTTCTGTGGCAGTGCCAGTTGCTGGTTGATGGTCTTCGTCGGTTCCCTGACGGTGTTTCTGTTTACCTTTGCCTTTCTCTATGCCATGCCCGCCTGAGTGGCCAGCTCAGGCGGCGCGGCATGCCCCGTGCAACGCCGCCGGCCGCTCAATCCACGGCCGGTAGCCAACCCTCACCGGGATCGTAGGCCGCGATGGCTGCGGCCCGGGCGGCCGTGTCCTCACCCAGATCCCGCTCATACACCAGGCCGCGCTGGTTGACCTGGAAGGTCATGATGCCGGACTCCCCATAGCTCGCCGGCCAGGCAAGCAGGCCGAAGCCGCCGGTGAGGTGGTCCTCTTCGAGGTAATTCCGGGCGCCGCCCGGGGCCTGGTCGCCCTGCGCGGTGAGGATTTTGTAGAAGTAGCCATGGAAGGGCCTGGGTCCCTCCCGGGAGGGGGTGATGTCGTAGCCCATGGCAGTGGCCTCGGCAATGGCCGGGCCCAGGGGGCTCTCGGGTTCACCCGGCTGGGTTGGCCAGTACAGACCATTCCGCTGGCCGGGACTGCTGAGAATGAAGCGGGCGTAGACGGGCTTCCCCGCCCCTTGAGGATCGGCGGCGGCGTATTCCCGTTGGGCCTCGACGATGGCGCGCAGGGTGGCGAGGGTGAAGAGCTCATTGCGACCGATGCGGCGATTCAGGATCTCATCCGCTCCCGCCGCGGTATCGAAGTACCACCCCTGCTCATCCTTGAAGAGGGGGATGGGGAATGGCCAGTCCTCGGGGCCGATGACCAGCCAGGCGCTGTCAGCGGTCTCGTCCTCGATCTGGGCGGAGAGGCGGGCGTTCTCAACGAACCAGCGGCGATCGGCGGCGTCCGCCACCGGATCACCGGAGACCAGATCCGCCAGGTCCGGACCAAGGACGGCGAGCAGGGCCTCCGGGCCCTCGGTCGCCGCGGCCTCGATCAGGGCCTGCGCTGCGGCATCCGGGGTGGCAAAGCGTAGTGCCGGTGCCTGGGCTTCCGCCTGGGGCAGCGGCGCGGACGTCACCTGGTCAGGGCCCTGAGGTGGAAGCGGTCGCCCCTCCTCGGGCTTGGGACCCATGCTGGCAATCGGGGCCGGTACAGCCGGCGCGGGGGCATTACTGATCGTTCCCGGGGAGGAAGCCGACATGACCACCTCTTCGGCCCCCAGCGGCAAGGTTGCCTGCCAGCCCAGGGTGAAGAGGATGGAAAGGCAGAGGAAGATGGTGCGCAAAGGGGTCTTGTTCATGGTGACTGTCTCGTACCAGGCAGGTGTGGCGCCGCTGGATCAGGAAGGGGACGAGGACGGTTCAGGGGTAAGGCCAGGATGGGACGCACGCTTCAGCGGCCCCTGCCGCCAGCGCCGCCGTGCCGGCCTCCGCCCGCCGCAGCGCGCCCTCCTCCGCCCTCACCCCGGCTGACCGCGCCACGATTGCTGGCCGCGCGCTCGACTCGCGGCTTGTCCACCTTGAAGGCGCCCTGCCCAGCCGCGCGGGAGGCTGACTCCGGCCGCGCCGCCCGAGCGGCCCCGCCCTCGGTCCGGGCCGGAAGCTGCGCCTTCGCTCCGCTCTGGGCCGGGCGCTGGGCGCTGGCCTCCACGGGACGGCGTTGGGCCTTGGCGGCATCGACCTTGGGCCGTTCAACGGCGGCGCGACCCGCTTTTCCGCCAGCCTTGGCGCCCGTCTCCCGCGGCTTGGTCCCTTCCGGGGCCTTGCGGACCTGCCCTTCGCCCCGGCCAGGGCGCCCAGGGGGCTCGGCGACCGCCGAGGGTTGCCGCGGCGCGGTCAGCTTGCCGCCCGACACGCCGTCCGCACGGCCGTGCCCGGTGTCCCGGGAGAGCCGTGACGGATCAGCACCTTGCAGGCGGCCACGGGCCTCGTCACGACTGATGGCGCCCTCGGGCTGGCGGCCTGCGAAGTGGGCGGCGGTGGTCCGGTCCCGATAGGCCACGCCACCCCGCCGCGCCGGGTTGTGCTCCCAGCGCGTGACCTGATTGCCGACGTTGGCCCGATTGATGTTGGCCTGATTGATGTCGATGTCGCCGGTCCGGATCCGGGTACGGTCGATGTCGATGTTGCGGTCGATGTTAATGTTGGTCGGGCTGCGCCAGCCCTGGTTGTTCCAGTAGGCCGGCTGGCTCCAGTAGGATCGGCCGCCCCAGTACCCCGGTCCGCCCCAGTAAATGTGATCATCGTGATCGTCCCAGAGGATGGCGGCGGTCAGGAGGCCGCCAACCAGGGCCCCGGCGCCGAAGCCGATCAGGCCCTCGTTGCCGCTGGTCGTGGAATAGACAGTGGTGGGCTGGGTGGCGGGATAGACGACCGCCGTGCCGGGCTGAGTGGCGGTGTACTGGGTCGCGGCGTCGGCATAGACGGCGGGGTAGTAACTGGCCGGGGGCGAGGTCTGGCCGTAGACCTTGGTCGGGTCATAGGTGGGCACATAGACCGTGTCGGCCGCGGCCGGCTGGATGACGATGGTCTCCCCGGCCTTCTCGACTCGTAGCCGGTCATTGCTCTGGAGGTTGCCCGCCATTTCCGCCTCCCGCCGCAGGCGCTGGATGGCATCCGTCAGGTCGGGCAACTGACCGAGGACGGCATCCCCGAGATCCTGGGTCCAGTCCAGATGCGCGCTCATGAAGCCAAGCACGGCGGGAAACTGGACCAGGACCTTGACACTGTCATCCCAGGGCTCGCCGCGGACGGCCTGGTCCAGGGCTTCACCCTGGAGGTCCCGGTGATCCTGCAACCAGCGGTCGGCCTGCACCACGTCCAGGGGATAGGTCGCGGCCATGAGGATCTGGGTCAGCAGGGCATCGGGATAAAGGGCGATGGGGGCGACCAGTTGCTCGATCCGCTCCCTGGGCAGGGGATCACCCGCCCGCTCGGCCGCCAGCGCGAGGCCGGAGAGCCCAAGCAACCAGATCATCAGCAGGGCCGCGAGCCAGCGTAACGGCAGGGTCATGGTCATTCTCCGCAAGTCGGAAGCGATCACCCGGGAAAGGTTGGGAGCACCCCGGGAGGGGGCGCGAACGCCGGGAGGCTGAAAGGCAGTATAGTCCAGTCTGATCGGTTGCCAGGCTGATCGGGATGAGGCATCCACCCCTTAGTCCAGTTTGATCGGTTGCCTGGCCAATCAGGATGAGACATCCACCCCGGTCACGACCCGGGACGCGGAGCGGGTAAACCGCAATGCGGGGGGTCTCCCCCCCATGCCGCCAGGGCTGGCATTGGTAGCACCAGCCGCTGCTTCTCTTACTCCCTCCCCCCTGGTGGGGGAGGGTCGGGGAGAGGGGGTCTGAACGCTGACCCCTCAACCGGCGCCCAACGGCCTAGCGGGTCGTGCCATGGAAGCGCTCCCGCAGGCGCTGGAAGACGACGTAGAGCATGGGGATGAGGAAGATGCCCACGCAGGAGGCCACCAGCATGCCGCCGAAGACGGCGGTACCCACGCCCCGCTGGCTGGCCTGGCCGGCGCCGCTGGCGATGATCAGGGGTACAAGGCCGAGGATGAAGGCGAAGCTGGTCATGAGCACGGCGCGGATGCGCAGCCGGGCGGCGTTGGTCGCTGCTTCCAGGATGGGGGTGCCATGCAGGCGCTGCTCCATGGCGAACTCGACGATGAGGATGGCGTTCTTGCTCGCCAGGCCGATGAGCACCACCAGGCCCACCTGGGCGTAGAGGTCGTTGGGCAGACCGGTGAGCCAGAGGGCCCCCATGGCTCCCAGGACCCCGATCGTCACCGACAGCAGCACCGCCGCGGGCATGGCCCAGCTCTCGTAGAGGCCCACCAGGAAGAGGTAGGCGAAAAGCACCGCCAGGCCGAGGACGATGGCGGTCTTGCCCCCGGCCTCCTTCTCCTGGAAGGCGGTGCCGGTCCACTCGTAGCCGAAGCCGGCGGGGAGGGTCTTGGCCGAGAGGGCCTCCATGGCGGCCAGGGCGTCGCCGGAACTGTTGCCGGGTGCCGGTCCGCCCTGAAGGGTGGTGCTGCGGTAGTTGTTGTAGCGTTGCAGGATCTGGGGACCCAGGCGCAGTTCCGGCTCCAGGATGGCGGTCATGGGTACCATCTCGCCCTTGTCGTTGCGGACGTGGATGCGGAAGATGTCCGCGACCTTGCTGCGATCCTGCTCCTCGCCCTGGACGCGGACCTGCCAGACCCGGCCGAAGCGGTTAAAGTCGTTGACGTAATAACCGCCCAGGGTCGCCTGGAGGGCGGTGAAGACGTCGCTGACCTTGACCCCCAGGGTCTGGACCTTCTCCCGGTCGATGTCCAGATAGAGCTGGGGCGTGTTGGTGGCCCAGGTGGAGAAGACGCGGCTCAGGGCCGGGTCCTGGTTGGCGGCCAGAATCAGGGCGCGGGAGACGCCACTCAGCTCCGCCGGCGGCTTGCCCTGGAGGTCCTGGAGTTGGTACTCGAAGCCACCGCTGGTGCCCAGGCCCATGATCGGCGGCAGATTAAAGGGCATGACCTGGGCGGCGGGGATGGCCGCCGTGACCTGGGCGACCCGGGCCAGCACGGCGTTCACCTTCAGGTACGGCGTGGTCCGCTCGCCGAAGGGCTTGAGCCGGCCGATGACCAGGGCGGCATTTGACAGGGCGGCGCCGTCCAGCATGCTGTAACCGGGCACGGCGATCACCGACTGGACCGCCGGGTCCGCCAGGATGGCCTGCTCCACCTGCTCGACCACCTCCAGGGTGCGGTTGAGGGAGGCGCCCTCCGGAAGCTGGACATGGGCCATGAAGGCCCCCTGATCCTCCTCGGGGAGGAAGCCGGTGGGGGTGACCTGGAACAGCCAGCCGGTGGCCAGACCGAAGACCGCCACCAGGACGATCACCAGGGCCGAGACCCGCACCAGCCGGGCGACGATGGCGGCATAGCCGTCCCGCACCCCGTCGATGGCCCGCATCAGCAGCCCCATCAGGCCATGGGCATGATGGCCCGGCTTGAGGAGGATGGCGCACAGGGCCGGCGACAGGGTCAGGGCGTTGATGGCCGAGATGAGCATGGAGGCGGCGGTGACGGCGGCGAACTGCTGGAAGAGCTGACCGGTGATGCCGGGGATGAAGGCCACCGGCAGGAAGACCGACAGCAGCACCAGGGTGATGGCGAGGATGGGCCCGGTGATCTGGCCCATGGCCTTTTTGGCCGCCTCCCGGGGGCTCAGGCCCTCCTCCGCCATGATCCGCTCGACGTTCTCCACCACCACGATGGCATCGTCCACCACGATGCCGATGGCCAGCACCACCGCCAGCAGGGAGATGGTGTTGGCGGAGAAGCCCAGGGCCAGGAGGAAGGCAAAGGTACCGATGAGGGCCACGGGCACCGCCACCAGGGGGATGAGGGTGGCGCGCCAGCTTCCGAGAAAGATGAAGACCACCAGGATGACCAAGGCGAAGGCCTCGAAGAGGGTGTGGATCACCTTCTCCAGGCTGGCGTTGACGAACTCGATGGTGTCATAGACCAGGTCGTAGGCCAGGTCGTCGGGGAAGCGCTCGGCGAGCCGCTCCATGGCGGCCTGGACGCCCTCGCCAACGGCGACGGCATTGGCCCCCGGCGCCAGGTAGATGGCCATGGCCGCCGTCGGTTTGCCGTTGAGGCGGCTGGTGGAATCGCGTGACTTGGAGCCCAGCTCCACCCCACCCAGGTCCTTGACGCGCACGAAGGAGCCATCCGGATTGGCCCGCACCACGATCTCCTCGAACTCGGCGACATTCTCCAGCCGGCCCTGGGTGGTGAGGGTGATCTGGAAGCGCTGGTCCGCGGTCATGGGCTGGGCGCCGATGCGCCCCACCGCCGCCTGGACGTTCTGCGACTGGATGGCGGCGATGACGTCCGCCGGGGTGAGCTTGAAGGCGGTGAGGCGGTCCGAGTTCAGCCAGATGCGCATGCTGTAGTCGAGGGGACCGAAGAGAAAGACATCCCCCACCCCGGGGATGCGCTTGAGGGTGTCGATGACGCTGATGGTGGCGTAGTTGCTGAGGAAGAGGTCGTCGTAGCTGCCCCCGGGGGAATAGAGGGCCACCACCTGCAACATGGCGGTGGACTTTTTCAGCACCGCCACCCCCTGGCGCTTGACCTCCTCCGGGAGCCCGGGCTCCGCCAGCGAGACCCGGTTCTGGACGTTGACGGCATTGAGATCCGGGTCCGTGCCCAGGGCGAAGGTCACGGTGAGGCTGTAGCTGCCGTCGTTGGCGCTGTTGGAGCGCATGTAGAGCATCTTATCGACGCCGTTGACCTGGGCCTCCAGCGGCTGGGCCACGGTGGCCTCGACCACGGCGGCGTTGGCCCCCGGGTAGTTGGTGGTCACCTGGACCGAGGGCGGGACGATGTCCGGCAATTGGGCGACGGGGATGCCAAGAATGGAGATGAGCCCCGCCAGGGTGATGACGACCGAGATGACGATGGCCAGCCGCGGCCGGTCGATGAAGATGTCCGAGATCATCGGGCGTCACCCGCGCCCGCCGCGGCGCCGGCGTTCTTAGCCGGCACGGTGGCGGAATCGGTGCCCGCCGCCGCGCCGGAATCCGTGCCAGCAGGGGGAATGGCATTCGCCCCCGCCGCGGCGTCGGCCGTCTTCGCCTCCGCGGTACCGGCACCACTCCCCGCGGCGGGGCTGGCGCTCGTGCCGGCCGGGGTATCCCCGGTCGGGGCGCCGGGCGGCAGATCGGCGGGGGTTGCCGTGACGACCTGACCGGGTCTGACCTTCTGCAGGCCCTGAGTGACCACCAGTTCCCCGGCCTTGAGCCCGCCATGGACGATGACGTTGGCGCCCTGGATGGTGCCCGTCTGGATGCGCCGCGTCTGGACCCGGTTTTCGCTATCCAGGACCAGGACCGAGGTCCCCTGCTGGTCGATCTGCAGGGCGCCCTGGGGGATGACCAGGGCATCCTTGGGCTGCTCCTCCGCCAACATGACACCCAGGTATTGGCCATCGACCAGCAGACCATCGGGATTGGGGAACACCGCCCGCACCAGCAGGGTGTCGGTGCCCGGGTCCGTGGTCACGTCCACGTAATCCAGCCGTCCGAGTTGGTCATAGCGCGTGCCATCCGGCAGCTTGGCCCGAGCGATAATGGCATGGGGATCGCTCCCTTCGGCCGCGACCCGCCGCTTTTCCTCGAGGAATTCCCGTTGGCTGATGGGAAAGAGGACATAGGCGGGGTCCTGGCTCACCAGGGTGGCCAGGACGCCGGAGGTGGGACCAACGAGATTGCCGACGGTCAGGCTTGCCCGGCCGATCCGTCCGGCTACCGGGGCCTTGATCTGGGTGTAGTCCAGGTCAAGCTGGGCCGCGGCCAGGGCGGCCTTGGCCTGTTCGACGCTGGCCTCCGCCACCCGATGGGCGGCCCGCAACTTGTCCACCTCCGCGGCGGACATGTTCTTTTGCCGCAGCAGTTCCTCGCCGCGGGCATACTGGGCCTGGGTATTCTCCACCTCGGCCAGGGCCTTGCTGAGATCCGCCTGACGCTGAGCGACGATGGCCTCGTACTGATCCGGCTCGATGACGAACAGGACCTCTCCCGCCGCCACCTCATCACCCTCCGTGTAGCGCCGCTCCTTGAGGAAGCCCTCGACCCGGGCGCGCAGTTCCACCTTGTCCACCGCCGCCACCCGACCGACGAAGGTGACCTCTTGCTCGACCGGCTGAAGGGACGCAGCGACCACCTCAACGCTGGGGGTGATGGCCTGGCTGCCCGTGGCTGGGGGCTGATCCGGGTCGCCGCAGGCAACCAGGATCGTAGACAGGGCAACAAGGTGCAGCCAGCGAAACGGGGGGCGATGGGAGGGGAAGGGCATGCGCGGCTCCGACATGGACAGGGGCAGAGACTTTTTTTGATTGTTGCATGCCGTCAGGATCTGTGCCATTTTTCATCAAACTACAAATCCTACCTGGCTGGGGCGATCTTCCGCGATCAGCGCGCTTCTTTCCGCCTTCCTCCACCCAGTAGCCAAATCCCCCATATCAGCCCCCACGGAAACCTCAATGTCGCTGTCAGAAAAAGAAGCCGGCCTGGTCGAAGTCATCGTGCAACGCCTAGAACAGCAGCGTATCCCGCGTGCCCTGGACATCCTGGCCCGGGTCGAGAATGGTGAGCGCCTCAACGAATTCGACATCAGTTTCCTGGAAGAGGCCATGCAGGATGCCATGGAGGTCAAGCCCTTCATCGATCAGCACCCCGAGTGGCAGGAGTTTTCCACCCGTCTCTTTGCCCTGTACAAGGACATCACTTCCAAGGCGTTGGCCAACGAGCAAGCCAGCTAAGCGATCGGCAACCGCCGCCCTGCCGTGCCCTTGCGCACCCTCGTGTCAATCCTCCCCCTGACCAGGCGCCTCGGCCTCCTCGCCCTGATCCTCTGGCTACCCCTGGCCCAGGGGGGCGAGGTCCTGGATGGCGTCAAGGCCCGCGGTGAGTTGCGCTGCGGGGTGAGCGAGGGGATTCCGGGTTTCTCCGAGAAAGACCCCAGTGGCCGTTGGGTAGGCCTGGACGCGGATTTTTGCCGCGCGGTCGCCGCCGCCGTCGTCGGGAATGGGGAGAAGGTCAAATTCGTCCCCCTCTCCGCCGCCGCCCGCTTTCCCGCCCTGCAGGCACGCAAGATCGACCTGCTGGCGCGCAATACCACCTGGACCCTGGTGCGGGAGGCGGTGATGGGGGTCCAGTTCGCCGCGACCCTCTTTTACGACGGCCAGTCCTTCATGGTCCCGGCCGAAAGCCCGGTCAGACGGCCCACCGACCTGGCGGGCGCCACCGTCTGCGTGCAGAAGGGCACCACCAGCGAGCGCAATCTCACGCGCTATTTCGCTCAACGCCAGCTCACCGTCACGCCCCTGGTGCTGGATTCCGCGCTCAAGGCCGCCGAGGCCCTCTTTGCCGGCCGCTGCCAGGCCTATACCTCGGACAGCGCCCAACTCGCCGGCGCGAGAGTCCTCGCCCCCGCCGGCCGTCAGGCCTATCGCATCCTGCCAGAGCTGATTTCCAGCGAGCCCCTGGCCCCCGCTGTCTGGGGGGGCGATCAGCAATGGACCACCATGGTCCGCTGGGTACTCTTCGCCCTGATCCACGCCGAGGAGCTGGGCATCACCCGTGCCCTGGCCAACGAGCCCCCGCCCGACTTCGTCGCCTCCCTGCTGAGTTGGGATCAGGAGGAGGCGGACGCCCTCAGCAAGGCCATGGGCGTGGCCCCGGGCTGGGCCCAGCGGGCCGTGGCGACCGTCGGCAATTATGGCGAACTGTTTGAGCGCAACCTGGGCGCCGCCAGCGAGTTGGGCCTGGAGAGGGGTCTCAATCGTCCGTGGAAGGACGGTGGGCTCATGTATGCCCCGCCCTACCGTTAGCAGGTTAGCCACCAGAGCGGTCTCCCCGCGTCCGGGATGCGGATTGACCAGATGACAGTTAGCGTCTACGTCACAGCAACATCTTTCATTTTCAGGGACGTGGCGCGCCCCTGATTCGCTCCCCTTCCCGGCGCGTCCACCCGGACCCCCGCGCCTCCTTGAACCCTGACCGGGCATCTACATGACCGATTTGCAGATTCTTCTCACCATCGGGGTCTTTGGCACGGTCATCCTGCTGATTGCCCTGGACCTCATCGACATGACCGTCGCCGCCCTGCTCGGCTTGTCGGTCCTGGTGCTGACGGGGGTCTTCGACCGGAACGACATGCTGGATACGGTGCGGGTCGCCAGCGGACCCATCGCCCTCTTGTTCGGCGGCATGGTGGTGGCCCGGGTCCTGGCGAAGACCGGGCTCTTCGAGCGCATTGGCGCCCTCATGCTACGCGCCACCGGCGGTAGCGGGCGGCGATTCCTGCTATTGCTGGTGGCCCTGGTGGCGCCCATCTGCGCCCTGCTGCCCAACGCCACCACGGTCATTCTGGTGGCCCCGGTGATCCTGGGGGTCTGCCGGGCGCTCAAGATCGATTTCGTCGGCCCCCTGGTACTGACGGCCATCATCAGCAACTCCGCTGGCCTGCTCACCCTGGTCGGTGACCCGGCCACCTTCCTGGTGGGCAGTTCCATCGGCCTGAGTTTTGGCGAGTACCTGCGACAAGTCAGCCTGGGTGGCCTGATGGCGGTCCTGGCCATTCTCCCCCTCCTGCCCTGGTTGCTGCGGGACACCTGGCGCCTCCGCCTGGCCCTGCCGGAGCCAGCACCCCCGCCTCCCATCGAGCGCCCGGGTTTCGTCCTGCTGGCGCTGGGCGTGCTGCTGGTCATGGTCCTGCTCTTTCTGTTTGGGGAACAGTTACCGAACATGGTTACACCGCCCGCCGTGGCCATCATCGCCGCCAGCCTGGCCCTGCTGGTCATCCATGGGCTACAAGTGGAGCCGGTCGATGAGGTCCTGCGGGATGTGGACTGGAAGACCCTGATCTTCCTGGCCGCCATCTTCGCCCTGGTGCAGGCCTTTACCAAGACCGGGCTGCTGCAGGGCATGTCCCTCTATCTCTACGACTGGTTCGGGGCCGACATCACCCTGGTGGCCCTGCTCCTGTTGGCGGGGATCGGCGTCCTCTCCAGTCTTCTCGCCAATATCCCGGTCGTCGCCGCCGCCCTGATCATGGCCAAGGGCTATCTGGTGGCGGCGGACGCCGTACCGGAGTTTGCCCTGGCCCCCAGCTTCACCGACTGGCCGGAGGCGACCCTGCCCTTTTTCATCGCCATGATGTTCGGCGCCACCCTGGGCGGCAACGCCACCCTGATCGGCGCCTCGGCCAATATCGTTAGCGCCGGTATCTGCAACAGCCAGGGGGGACACCTGACCTTCCTGCGCTTCGCCCGTTACGGCGTCCCCATCACCCTGTTGCAATTGGCTTTGGGCGCGGGCTACGTGCTGGTCCTGTCCAGCCTTCTCGCCCCCTGAGCCACCGCGGAGATCCTTTCATGCCTTGCCACCTTGACCGCCTCGTCCGACCCGCTACCGCCCCCACCACCCTGACTGAACGGCCATTCACCCTGGCCCTGGCCCTCGGGCTCAGCGGGGGGCTCCTGCTTGCTGGTGGCTGCGCCAGCGGCCCGGACGCCGGAACCCAGAACCCGCTCGGCGGCGGCACCGAGGTTACCGTCAGCGACCCGACCCGCTTCACCCAGAGCGGCTTCCTCAGTGACTACGCGCGCCTCAAGACCGTACCCTGGGGCGATGGCGTCCAGTGCTGGAGTCAGCCCCAACTCCAGACGGCGGCCTACGATAAGCTCCTGATCACCCACATGACCGTTAAACTCAAGGACGGCCAGCAGCAGGGGATCGACCCCAGCGATCTCAAGGCCCTGACGGACTACTTCCACCAGTCCCTGGTGAAGGCCCTTTCCCCGGAGTATCGGCTGGTCAAGAAACCCGGACCCGGCGTCCTGGCCCTGCGCATCGCCCTCACCAATCTGGTACCGACCCAGGTCGGGGAGAGCGCCCTGGGTACCCTGGTGCCTTATGGCTTCGTGGCGGAAATTGGCTCCGGGGCCGCCACCGGCCGGCCCGCCGGTTCCACGCCCTATCTCGGCGAGACGGGGATCGAATTACAACTCATCGACGGCGGCAATCAACGGATCCTCGCCGAATGCCGGGACACCGAGATCGGCCGGAAGTACGCGGCGGACGATAAGAATGGCATCGGCGGGGCGGTCCAGACCTGGGCCAGCGGCTACGTCAATTCCTTCCAGCAGTGGGCCTACGCCAAAAACGCCTTCGACAAGTGGTCCGCCCTGATCGCCGAGCGACTGGCCAAGCTGCGGGAGGCATAACCGCGGGCGTGCGGGGCGTGAGGGCCCCGCCCGTCCCAGGGCGGCGGCCGCCAGGGTGACCCCCCTGGGTACAATTGAGGGGCCAGGTCTGGGTCAGGTCGGTGCGCAGGGCGGTGTAAACCAGCAGGCCGGTGGAACCTTGCAGGAACACCATGCCGATCAAGAACTTGATCAGACTGGAGAGGTGCAGGGTCAGCATGGGGGGTTCAAATTCACCCTGGCGCGCCTTAGGGCGCTAACCTGTGGTCTTTCCGGCTCTTTAACGCTTCCGGATCGGGTCACGTCCGTCGGGGGAGGCCGTGAATACGTCCCTGTAGGCTTGACGACAGCATCCCTGCTGTCGACACCTCCGACGAACGCAATCCGATCCTCCCTCACCTCGCCTCCCCTACCCGCTTCATCTCCCGAAAACGCAGCTACTTCAGTCGGATACTGAAGGGGATGACGTAACGCACCTCTGGGAAAAATGGCTTTGTTTCGCAAAATGGCCTTTTTCGTGGCCTGCGGAAAATGGCTTTCCTAAGAAACTTCGGCCACCGGTGCCGGTTCGAGGACATAGCTGAACGAGTTTCTGCGCCTACAGGGGCGGGGCGCGGCCCCCGGGGGGGGTGTTTCGCAAAATGGCTCTTCCGCGCCGGGCGAAGCAATGGATGACCGCAGCGCACTGAGGCGCTTACTCCCACCATACCCCCATGGCTTGCCGCGCAGACGAACGG